>OKSN01000548.1_pt1 | contig 23854 bp, 17 predicted proteins | sample 1606191 | NCBI WGS metagenome assembly OKSN01 (sample SAMEA3879535, study PRJEB24766) | human gut metagenome | biome: human-associated habitat; feature: feces | place: USA | collected 1985/1987
GATGCCTTCGGACTTGGCGAAGCGGTCGGCTACTGTCTTCAGGTATTTGGGAGACAGATAATTGGTGCCGTTCGGGTCGTCGTCGGTTTTCAGTTGTTCGTTTACGTAGTCTGTCACGTCCAGTATCCGGTCGATGTAGGTGACGGTGAGTCCCTTGCAGGGAAGCTCCTCTTCGCGGGACATAGCCCAGAAACCGTCGGTCAGGTAGTCGTGTTCCACCGAGCTGTGTTGTTGTATGGCGCCATAGCCGCAGTGGTGGTTGGTCAGTACCAGGCCTTCGGCAGAGATGACTTCGCCGGTACAGCCACCGCCGAAATGCACCACGGCATCCTTTAGGGCAATGCCGTCGGGATTGTAGATTTGGTTGGCGGGGATGAGCAGTCCGAGTTCCGTCATGGCTACTTCGTTCTGCTTTTGCAGGTCGGTGAGCATCCACATACCTTCGTCGGCGTGTGCGGCAAGGACAGAAGATGTAATGAATAATGATAATAGGATCCTTTTCATGGTGATGTGCGTTAGAAGAGCATCTGAGAGGGGGGCTATTCAGTATACGACTGAATAGGGTTAAGTATACGACTGAATGGCATTCACTATACGACTGAATGCCATTCAGTATGGGAGGTAATCTCTCAGAGGCTTTAATTTATTCTATAATGTTCATTTCTTTTATCAGATGACTGCAATTGCCCAGTTTGTCGAGGATGAAGAGCACGTAGCGTATATCCAGTGCAATGCAACGCTGCAGGTCATTGTTGAAGTTGATGTCACCGCTCAGAGATTCCCAGTTGCCGTCGAAAGCAGTACCGATGAGCTGTCCTTCGCCATTGATGACGGGGCTGCCCGAGTTGCCGCCGGTGATGTCGTTCGTCGTGAGGAAGCAAACCGGCATGGTGCCGTCTGCCATGGCGTAGCGTCCGAAGTCTTTCTTTTGAATCAGTTCTTTCAGCTTGGCGGGTACCACGAATTCACGGTCTTCGGGATTCTCTTTTTCAAGGATACCGTCGGTAGTGGTATAGTAGTCGTAGTGTACGGCATCGCGTGGGCTGTATGATTTTACATTACCATAGGTCAGACGCATGGTGAAGTTGGCATCCGGATAGGAGGGGACGGGCTGTTTCATTTCACCCAAGCCACGGATGTAGGCCTTGTGGAGCAGTTCCATTCCGCTTTCCAGTTCCATGTATTGCTTTCCGAGTTCCTGCAGCTTTTCGTTCTTGGAGCGCGAGTAAGCCGTAGCAGGGTCTTTCTCGATGGCTTTCACGGTGGGCTTTGCCAGGAATTTATCCAGGTTCTTGCGGTTGGAGAGGATGGAGTTGTCGTAAATGTTGTCTACGTATGCGTTGTAGTCGCCCTTGAACTCTCCGTTGATGGTTTGGTAGAAGGAGGGCAGCTCGTCGGCGTTCAGTGCCTTGGCAAGGGCGGGCAGGATGGCTTTGGCTACGGCGCGGTCCACTTCGTGGTCGTAGTCTTTATTGTGGATACCATCGTATGCATTTTCCAACTGCTTCTTCGAAGCTTGCAGCAATGAGTCGTTCTTCTCTTCGAGCGCTTTCTTTATGTTATCCATAATAAGGTAGGTACTGCCGAATTCGATAGCACCGCGCAATGCTTCGTTGGTATAGTAGAGCTGGCGCAGCGTGGGGGTGCTTTTCTCGATGATGGCATCAATTTTCTCTACCACACCCTCGTATTCGGGTTTTCCTTGGGCAAAGGCGGCATACTTTTTCTCGATTTCGGCTTTGGCGCCCAACACGTCATTGTCGATGATTGCCTTGTTCATACCAATGGAGTTCTTCCAGTAGTTACTGCTTCCGGCAAACTTGCTGGCATACTGGATGCGGGTCTTGTCACTGGCATCCATATACTTGCGCAGCACTTCGAGGCGTACGCCGCGCATATCAATCATTGCCTGATTCACGGCGTTCATGCGTTGTTTCACTTCGCTCTGGGTGAGGTAACGTTCTGTGCTGCCGGGGAAGCCCATAATCATGGCGTAGTCACCTTCGTTCAGACCTTTGATGGAGATGGGCAGGAACTTCGGCGTTTTCAGGGGTACATTGCTTTCACTGTATTCAGCCGGCTCTCCGTTGGCATCGGCATAGATACGGAACATGGAGAAGTCGCCCGTGTGGCGCGGCCACATCCAGTTGTCGGTCTCACCGCCAAACTTACCTACCGAGGAGGGAGGAGCGGCAACCATACGCACGTCGCTGTATACCTTATAATAGAACATATAGAATTTGTTTCCTGCATAGAAGGGGAGTGCGCGCACTTCAATGCCCGGTTTACCCTTCAAATCGCTCTTCTCCAGTTCCTCTTTTGCCAGTTTGTTGAGGAACGGGGAAGTCAGTGCATCGATTTCCGTCACTTCGCCTGCCTTTATTTTAGCGTTGATGTCTACAATGCGGTGCACGAAACGGAATTTCAATCCCGGGGTGGGCAGTTCTTCACTGCGGTTCATGGCCCAGAAACCATCTGTCAGATAATCGTGTTCCACGCTGCTGTGCTGCTGTATGGCACCGTATCCGCAATGGTGATTGGTCAGAATCAGTCCTTCCGGAGAGATGATTTCGCCGGTACAGCCACCGCCAAAGATACCTACAGCATCTTTCAGTGACACGCCGTTGGGATTGTAAAGGTCGTCAGCCTCCAGCTTCAGTCCTTGCTTTTTCATCATGTCGATGGAGTTCTGCTGCTTCATCAGTTGCAACAACCACATTCCTTCGTCTGCACGCGCAGAGCAGACTGTCAGTGCGGCAATGGCCGCAAGCAAACCTTTCTTAAATGTAATCTTCATATAATCAATTATTAAGTAATGTCTTTGAATTTCATTGTCATCGCTTGTGGGCTTATGGCTTTATGGCATTGTTTCTTATTGCTTCCATAATGTTTGCAGGCGGACGCTGGTTCATCAGTTCGTTCTTCATAAAGTCCATGTATGGGGCTACGTGACTGAAGAACTTATGATATCCTGCACAAAGGTAATTCAGTCCCGGATCCCCGTCGGCTGTACATGCAAAACGGTTCTTTGGACATTCGCCGTTGCAGGCAAACAGCCATTCACACTCCCGGCATTGGGGGGGGAGCGATTGTTGCTTCATCAGTCCGAAGGCTTGTTGCCGTTCGCCGTACATCATCTCCACCAGTGTATTCTGATGGATGTTGCCCAGTTTATATTCGGGGAAAACAAAATGGTCGCACGCATATACGTCTCCGTTGAACTCCATGACGCCTGCATGGCCGCAAGTCTTTGCCATGGAACATACACCCGGTTGTTCGCCTATCCAGTTGGCAAGGGTAGAGTCGAATAACTGTATGTAGTAAGTACCCACGTCCTGCTTTACCCATTCGTCGAACAAGGCGCAGAGGAAGTCTCCCCATTGTTCCGGTGTGACGGAAAAGTCTGCCAGCTGCGTGCTCTTTTCCTTGTCTGCCAGGGAGGCAAGATGGCGTCCGTCCCCATGAGGGGCAATGCGCTCCACGATGGGGGCAAACTGGATGTAATGGCATCCTATCTCCTTGAAGAAATTATAGAAGTCCAGCGGATAGTCGGCGTTGTAGTCATTGACCACTGCCATTCCGTTCCATTCCACACCGTGCTTTTTCAGCAGGTTGATGCCCTGCATCACCTTGACGAAAGAGGGCTTGCCCTGCTTGTTCTTCCGGTATTCGTCATGGAACTCCTGAGGCCCGTCTATGGAGACACCCACCAGCCAGTTGTTTTCTTTGAAAAACCGGCACCATTCATCGGTCAGCAACGTGCCGTTGGTCTGTATGCAGTTGTCTATGGTGCGTCCGTTGGCATACTTCTTTTGCAGCTCCATGGCACGTTTGTAGAAAGAGAGCGGACGCATCAGCGTCTCTCCGCCATGCCAGGTGAACAGAACCTGGGGCATGGTCTGCGAGTTGATGTACTCCTCGATGAACTTTTCCAGCAGTTCCTCGCTCATCACATGCTTGGGGTTGTCTCTATATAGTTTGGATTTCTCCAGATAATAGCAATAATCGCATGCCAGATTGCATACCGCACCTACCGGTTTCAGCATTACATAGAGCGGTTTGGCAAAAGGTGCATAGGTTGACATGTATATTTTCTCTATTTTTATGATTTATAATTGTGCAAAAATACGTAAACCGAATGAAAAATCCTTTCTTTCTATTCGGTTTATAAGGAATATTAATACCTTTGCTGGGTGTAATTCAAAAATCGTTTCTTGCATGATTAGAATGAGTGTGAACCGCATTTTACCCTTTTTGCTCCTGCTTGTGCTCTTTACTTCTTGCAACCGCAAGTATAAGATAGAGGGCAGTTCCTCGGTAACCAGCCTTGACGGAAAGATGTTGTTCCTCAAGACGCTTCGGGACGGGCAATGGGTGAACGTCGACTCGGCAGAGGTTATCCATGGGCATTTCAAGATGAAAGGCCGGGCCGATTCCGTGATGATGGTGACTCTTTATATGGACCACGAGGGCATTATGCCTTTGGTGCTGGAAGACGGCAAAATCGTGGTTTCCATCTCCAATACTCAGTTGATTGCCAAAGGGACTCCTTTGAATGACAAACTGTACGAGTTCATAGACAAGCGCAATTCCCTGGAAGTGAAGATAGAGGAGCTGGAACGGAAAGAGGCGCGTATGGTGCTGGACGGTGCCAATCTGGATGACGTGCATGGGCAGTTGGCAAAGGAAGGCGAAGTACTTGTGAAGGAGATGAACGACTACGTCCGGCAGTTCATTGTAGATAACTTTGAGAATGTGCTGGGCCCCAGTGTATTCATGATGATGTGCAGCACACTGCCCTATCCGGTGATGACTCCGCAGATTGAGGACATCATGAGAACTGCTCCCTTGTCTTTTAAAGAGAATACTTTGGTGAAGGATTTCCTTACAAAGGCGAAGGAGAACATGCAGCTGATTGAAGAGCAGAAACGCATGAAGCAAAATGCTTCTGTAGGAGGACAGAAATAAACAGGAATGAGTTGATAATGACAAACGGGAATGCCTGAATATCCTATCAAGATATTCAGGCATTCCCGTTTGTCATTATGTCTTTATCTGTCCTGGTCTTCGTTCTTCACCATCCCTTTATACTTTTCCGGCAATGCACTCTCCACCGCCGCATAAGCCTCGTTCATGCTTGCCTTGATGTTTTCTGCCCCTTTCCCTTTGGGAGGAATAGGTTCATGGATGGTCAGTATCATCCGGTGGCGGTGTATCCACTTTCCGGTGCGTGGAAGAATCTCGAACGAGCCGTCTATAGTGACGGGCACCACTTCCAGTTGCAGTTCATCTGCCAACTGGAAAGCACCTCTCTTGAAGTACCCCATGTGTCCCGTGAAGGTACGTGCCCCTTCGGGAAATACTACCAGTGACACGCCGTCTTTCAAAGATGATTCTGCCTGCCGCATGGTGGCAAGCACCTTCTTGGGGCTGGAACGGTCGACGAAGATATGTCCTGCGCTCTCGCATGCCTTGCCGACAAACGGGATTTTGCGCAGGCTCTTCTTCATCATCCATTTGAAGTTCCGTCCCAGGAATCCGTATATCAGGAATATGTCGAAGGCACCTTGGTGATTGGGCACAAACACGTAGGAAGTACGTTTGTGTATTTTCTCCCTTCCATGTACCTCCACCGGAATAAGCAGTATATAGCAGATGAGCTGTGACCAGATTTTACCGGGATAGTAACCCCAGATATGCGCTCCTCCTATCAGCGAACCGATGATGGTGACCAATGCTGTAAGGATAGTCAGTACCAATAAAATGGGCAACGCAAAGCAAACCTGATAAATAATATAAAGTATCTTCATAGGTGTCGGATTTTTTATTGCTACAAAGATATACCTTTTTCTTATTTCGTCACTCTTTCTCTCTTACTAATTTTAGTACTGTAATTTCCGGCCATGCCCCGAACCGGAACGGCAGTCCTACATAGCCGATGCCAATATTTACGTACAAAGCCCTCTTGCCTTCGTAGTACATTCCTCTCCATTCCGGATAGATAAGTTCGGCAAGGGAATGTCCGAACAAGATGCCTTGCATGGCGTGGGTGTGTCCTGCAAGCATCAGTGAAATATCCGATCGGGGCAGTACCTCGCGCCTCCAGTGGGTAGGGTTATGGCTGAGCAATATTTGGAACATTCCCTCCGTGCCCTGCATGGCTTGCGGCAAGTCTGCAAATTGGGAGAAAGGAGGCTCCCCGTCGTTTTCCACACCGATGAGGGCTATGCTGTCACCTTTGTGATGAAGGATGTCATGCTCATTGTTCAGCAGTTTCCATCCCATTGCTTTCTGCTGCCGGATTAAATAGTCCAGATTGGCGATTTCTGCTTTCGGGCTTTGCCAGTGATAGTATGAGCCATAGTCATGGTTGCCGAGGATGGAGTATACTCCGTCCGGTGCGTATAGTTGGGAGAGTATTTCTTGGAAACCATCCAGTTCATGGCTCTGCTGGTTCACGAGGTCACCGGTGAAGACAATCAGGTCCGGCTTCTGTCCGTTGACTAAATCGACCAACTGTTTGATGGGTTCCGGATTGCCTTGCCAACTGCCGATGTGTATGTCCGATATTTGCACGATGCGGTAGCCGTCGAAACCTTCCGGAATATTGGCAGAACGGTATTCCACTTCTTTTGTATCGAAACGGGTGATGCCTGCCAGGGTACCGTAAAGGATATTGAAGAAGCTGACGACAGCCAAAACCAGTCCTATAGCGGTGAACGGGCTGCGGGGACAACGACGGATGATGAAGTGTGCCAGTACTCCCACCAGCGAGCAAAGCATGAATATGGTTTTTGGAAAGACAAACAGCATGATGGTAATTGCCAGTCTGCCTATGGCCTGCGTATGGTTTGACATCGCATTGTCGCCCGTAAGGAATATGAAGTAAACATAGCCTGCCGCTAATAGCAAGGTGGGAAGCCAATAAAGGCAGTGAAGGACTGCCTTTCTGGTTTTTCTTACTACATAAACCAAGTAAATGTAAAGGTCGGGGATGAGAAGGAAAAGGATGAAAACAAGAGTTACTCGGTGCATATATCTTTCAATTCTTCAATGTTCTTTTTAATATTGTCCAGATGTTTGTAAATCACTTTTTTGTAGAGAATATAGATAATTAGCGCGTCAAATACTACGAAAAGGGTAATCAGTAGGGCTTGTACGCTGGCTGGTGCCAGATGATATTCCATCACCCAATAGTTGAGGATATTGAAAAGGATAATCCAAATGGAGATGCCCATCACTTCATATCTGGTCCATTGGCGGAAGGTGGTCATACGGCGACTGACTTCGGCAACCCCCATTTCATCAATACGCGTGTCCTTGTTCCAGCGGTATGTTTTCCAGTCCCACCACATGCCTATGAGGATGCTTATAGCGATGAATCCCAGTAAAGCGACAATCTTGCCTTGCAGCTGCTCATTGAAGCCGAAGGTGGGCAGCAACAGCCATATAAGCAGAAGGGCTGCCAGACCTACCGCTCCCATTCCGATAGAGAAACGCTGTATGACTACGAGTCGTCCCAGACTTTTGCGGGTATTGGCCTTGTAGCCGGCAATCAGTTCGGTAATCTGCTGTTCGTCAGTAATCGGTTCTTTCTGCAACTGTTCATTCAGTGCGTTCCATGATTTCTTCAGTTCATCCAGTTCCATATATTTATTCCTCCTTATTCATTTTTTTCAATTTGTCCTTGATGCGGCTGAGTTTGGTGGCAACGTTTGTCAAGGTCAGCCCGGTGATTTCGGCAATTTCTTCGTAGCTTTTCTCTTCCAGATAGAGCAGTATGATGGACTTTTCCAATTGTCCCAGTCGGTTTATCATCCGGTAGAGCTGCCGTAGCATGGCTTGTGTCTCGTCGGTTTCTTCAGTCCGGTCGGCTTCCTGGGTGAGGGTGACGATTTCGGGGATGTTCTTTTCTTTGCGGATAAAGCTGATGCACGTGTTCAGTGCGATGCGGTAAATCCATGTGGAAATCTTACACTCCCGCCGGAACTTGGGAAATGCTTTCCATAAGTTGAGCACCACTTCCTGATACAGGTCGTTGAGGGTAGCATTGGGCGTGGTGTACAGATAGCACACCTTATATATCACGCGCTCATACTCCCGTACCACGGATACAAACTCTTGTTCTGCATTTTCCATCTTTTAGCTTCTTTCGAATTGCTTTTGCACTGTTAGTCGTATTGTGTGGCGATAAATCACAGTTCAAAAAGGATTATTTTAATGTGTTAATGTGCCTATATGCTAATGTGCCAATGACCTGCGGCATGGTAGCACAATATACATATAGCGCAGCCAATTGGCACATTAGCATATAGGCACATTAGCACATTATTCATATTGTAGTGGCTAAAAACTTCCGTATATTCCCTATTGGCATTCCCCGGCGGCGGGCGTAGTCTTCCAGCTGGTCTTCTCCAATCTTGCCCACTGCAAAGTATCGGGATGCGGGATGTGCCAGCATCATGCCGCAGACGGAGGAGTGAGGGTGCATGGCTCCATGTTCAGTCAGCGTGATGCCTATCTGTTTCATGCCGAGCAGTTCGTCCAGCAGGAAATTCACGGATTGGTCGGGTAGGGAGGGGTATCCCACAGCGGGGCGGATGCCTTGGTACTTCTCGACCAGCAAATCCGGAATGGACAAGGATTCGTCGGGGGCATAGCCCCAAGCCTCCTTGCGGACATATTCGTGCATCTTTTCTGTGGCGGCTTCGGCGAGGCGGTCGTTCAAGGTTTGTACAAGGAGATGTTTGTAAGGGTCGTTCTTGTAAGTCTCTTCGGCCTCTTCACTGATGGTAGAGGCGAAAAGTCCTACGATGTCGGGCGTGCCCGAAGAGAGGGGACGTACAAAATCACTCAGACAGAGAAATGGACCGCCATCGGGTTGGGGTGTCTGCTGGCGGAGCAGTGGGAAGGTTGTTCCTTCTATCAAGAGGTTATCTCCGTCTGCATTTGCCTGGCAAAGCCTGAAGATGCAATGGATGGAGATTGTTTCGTCCAGTCGGCCGAGCATTCTATTGGCTTCCTTGAAGAGCTGCATGGCTTCGGAAGCTTTGGTACGTTCCTCCTCGGGAAAGGTTGTCAGCCAAAGTGCACGGCAGGAATCGCAGCCATGGATGTTGGCTATAGCCGCAAAGCGAGGCTGGAAGCCCCAGGCATGGAAGAAATAAATCCAGTTGATGTAAGGGGTTACTTCATGAATCCGATACGAAAGCAATTCATGCCCCGGTGCCAGTATTGTCCTTTTCATCCCATTTAATCCTTAATCCCTAATCCCTAATCCTTAATTCCTAGCCTTCACTCCCCAAATCTCAGTTCCTCGCCACGATAAGCGTCGTCCACCATGCCGTCGCTATAAACGGGATGTCCGTTGGCAAAAGTCCTTTCCACTTTCCAGTTGAAGGTATGCCCTTCCAATGGGCTCCAGCCGCATTTGCTCAAAACTTTGTCGGCTGTCACTTCCCACGGGGCATCGGGGCGTACCAGCACAAGGTCTGCCCGGTAACCTTCACGGATATAGCCGCGCTCGTTGATGCGGTAAATTTGTGCGGGAGCATGGCACATTTTTTCAACGATGGTCTCGAGTGTGAATATTCCCTCATCTACCAGTTGCAGCATGCTGACAAGCGAAAACTGTATCATCGGCATGCCGGACATGGCCTTCAAGGCACCTCCTTCTTTTTCGGAGAGCAGATGGGGCGCATGGTCGGTGGCTATAACGTCTATCAGGCCGGAGTTGACGGCTGCACGCAGGGCATCGCGGTCGGCTTGCTTCTTAATGGCAGGATTGCACTTGATACGTGTGCCCAACGTGCGATAGTCACTGAGCGTGAAGAGGAGATGGGCAACGCATGCTTCGGCGGTGATATGCTTCTCGGAAAGTGAATAGTCATTGAACAGTTGCAGTTCCTTGGTTGTGGACACATGCAGAATATGCAGCCGTGCACCGGCAATCCTTGCCAGCCGTACTGCCAGCTCAGAAGATGCATAGCATGCTGCCGAGGAGCGGATGTAGGGATGCTTGCCTATGGGAATATCATTCTCTCCGGCAAACATTTCCTTATACTTGGCAATATTGTTCTTGATGGTTTCCTGGTCTTCGCAGTGGGCGGCAATCAGCATGTCTGTACCGTTGAAGATGTTCAGCAGGCTGTTCATCTTGTCTACCAGCATGTTTCCGGTACTGGAGCCCATGAATAGCTTGATACCGCAGACGCGGTGCTTGTCCAGCTTGCCGAATTCGCTGTAATTGTCGTTTGTTGCGCCGAAGTAGCAGGAATGGTTTACGATACACTTCTCGTTCAGCAAATCAAGTTTGGCGTTCAAGGCATCCAGCGTAGTGGTCACCGGATTTGTATTGGGCATATCCATGATGGAGGTCACACCACCTGCGGCAGCCGCACGGCTTTCGGTGAGGATGTCCGCTTTGTGGGTCAGCCCGGGATCGCGAAAATGTACATGGTCGTCGATGATGCCAGGCAACAGATAGCATCCGGTGGCATCTATGGTCTCGTCACAAGGGGCGGAGAGAGGTTTCCAGTTGGTCAGTACCTCTGCAATGCGCCCGTCTTCTATCACTACGGAACCTTTCACGGATTGTCCTTCGTTGACAATCGTAGCGTTATGTATCAATGATCTTTTCATATCTTCCTAATATTATAGTAAACCCCTATCACTCTATCACCTATCACTTCATCTCCTTATCTACGGTAGGATATTTATGGAACCAACTGTTCCATTTCAACCGAATCACTCCGAATACGGCTTCACCAAAAATACTGCTGTTCATTTTGGAGGTGCCCAGTTCGCGATTGATGAAGATGACAGGCACTTCCTTTACCTTGAAGCCGCATTTGTAGGCGGTGAATTTCATTTCTATCTGGAAGGCGTATCCTTTGAAGCGGATACCGTCCAGATTGATGGTCTCCAATACCCGGCGGCGGTAACATACAAATCCGGCTGTAGTATCGTGGATGGGCAGCCCGGTGATGAAGCGTACATACTTGGAGGCAAAATAAGACATCAGTACACGTCCCATGGGCCAGTTCACTACGTTCACACCACTCACATAACGTGAACCGATGGCTACATCGGCACCCTCTTCGGAACAGGCGCGGTAGAGTCGCGGCAAGTCTTGGGGATTGTGGCTGAAGTCGGCATCCATTTCGAATACATACTCATAACCTCGTTGCAATGCCCACTTAAAGCCGGCTATGTAGGCTGTACCCAGTCCTAACTTTCCTTTGCGCTCCACCATGAAGAGGCGTTCGGGAAACTCCTGCTGCAAGGTCTTTACAATGGCAGCCGTTCCGTCGGGCGAACCGTCTTCAATGACAAGGATGTGAAAACCATGTTTCAGAGCAAAAACGGCACGGATGATATTTTCTATATTCTCCCGTTCATTGTAGGTGGGGATGATGACAATGCTGTCTGATGTTTGCATACTTATAGGTAATGGGGGTTATAACTGGGAACAAATGTAATACATTTCTTTTTTATCTGGCAGCATTTTCACACAAATCTTGATTTTGCAAAGTTCTGGCGCCACGACTCTTTCATTTATGTAGCTCCTTCTAACTCCTGACTATGAGGAATGCAGGTTAAATCAAAGAACCGTATGCTTGACTTTGAACTTTAGCCTCAATCTTTAGCTATTCCCGTTTCAATCATTAACAGAAAACATTCAAACTATTAAAGAAAAACTTTCGAAGTATAAAGGATAAAGTGGGTAGATATAGGGAGAAAAAGTGCTCTTCAGTCTTGGTCTGTCTATCCCAAGCCTTGGGATAGACAGACCAACCCCTGGGATACATGTCCGCAGGCTGGGGATAAACTTTGTGTAACATAACTCCTGAATAGGGATTGTGCAGGCTGTGTTATTCATAATTGGAGGAAAAGAAGTTTCATTGCCTTCCCCGATAAATAGGGCGATACAGAAAAAAGGTGAAGGATGTGCAGGCTGACAGCAGAAAGATTATTTCAGAGAACATAGTTGCCGACAGGTCAAAGCTAAAGATTATTTGTGTATTTTTGCACCGAATTTATTTCGGTAGGATACCTTATGAGAGGCAATACCGGGGGAAAAAGCGCAAAGCAATGAATATAACTGAACTGCAACAATCTTATGCTTCCCATCCCAATGTAGAGGGGGTGTGCAGGCTTCTGAAAGATAACTCTGTCCGTCACCTATATTGCGGAGGTTTATATGCCTCTGCCGCTTCTTTGTTTTCGTCTGTATTGGTTCAGCGGGCTACTTGTCCGCTCGTTTTCATTCTGGGCGATATGGAGGAAGCCGGTTATTTCTATCATGATTTGACACAGATATTGGGGACAGAGCAGGTATTGTTTTTTCCTTCTTCATTTCGCCGCGCCATCAAGTACGGGCAGAAGGATGCGGCAAACGAAATACTCCGTACAGAAGTGCTGAGTCGCCTGCAAAAAGGAGAAGAGGGGCTTTGCGTGGTGACCTATCCGGATGCGCTGGCCGAAAAGGTTGTCTCTCGTAAGGAACTGGGAGAGAATACACTGAAACTGCATGCAGGAGAGAGGGTAGACATGAACTTCGTGACGGACGTGTTGCGCAGTTACGGTTTCGAATATGTGGACTACGTCTACGAGCCGGGGCAGTATGCCGTTCGTGGCAGTATTATCGACGTCTTTTCCTTCTCTTCCGAATATCCCTTCCGTATAGACTTTTTCGGCGATGAGGTGGAAAGCGTCCGTACCTTCGAGGTGGAAACACAGCTCTCGAAGGAGAAGAAAGAAAGCATCGTGATAGTTCCCGACTTGAGCCATAGCCTGGAAAAAAAAGGAAGCGGCGGCATGGTGTCGTTCCTCGATTTCCTTCCGTCGGACAGCTTGCTTGCCATGCGCGACTTTCTCTGGTTGCGCGAACGCATCCAGACCGTGCACGACGAATCGCTCACCCCACAGGCCATCGCCGCCCGTGAGTCGGAGGAGAATGGAGCCATCACGCTGGAAGGCAAGCTGATTGATGGTGGCGAGTTCACCCTGCGCGCCCTCGATTTCCGCCGGATGGAGTTCGGCAACAAGCCCACCGGAACGCCGGATGCTACCGTTTCGTTCCATACTACGGTACAGCCTATCTTCCATAAAAACTTCGACATGGTGGCGGAGAGTTTCCGCGAATACCTCTCCCGTCACTACACCATCTACATATGCAGCGACAGCCTGAAACAGACCGACCGCATCCGTGCCATCTTTGAGGACCGTGGAGACAACATATCCTTTACCGCCGTGGAACGGACGCTGCACGAAGGCTTTGCCGACGACACTTTGCGTATCTGCGTCTTTACCGACCATCAGCTGTTCGACCGCTTTCACAAGTATAACTTGAAGAGCGACAAGGCACGCAGCGGCAAGGTGGCCTTGAGCCTGAAGGAGCTGAACCAATTCACCCCCGGCGACTATGTGGTGCATACCGACCACGGTGTGGGGCGTTTTGCCGGACTGGTACGTATCCCCAACGGTGACACCACGCAGGAGGTGATGAAGATTGTCTATCAGAACGAAGATGTGGTGTTTGTCTCCATCCACTCTCTGCACAAGGTTTCCAAGTACAAGGGAAAGGAGGGTGAAGCGCCCCGCCTCAACAAGCTCGGCACCGGAGCCTGGGAGAAGCTGAAAGACCGCACCAAGACGAAGATAAAGGATATTGCCCGCGACTTGATAAAACTCTACTCGCAACGCCGCGAGGAGAAGGGGTTCCAATACAGTCCCGACAGCTTCCTGCAACGGGAGTTGGAAGCCTCCTTCATCTATGAGGATACCCCCGACCAAAGCAAGGCTACTTCCGACGTGAAGGCCGACATGGAGAGTGCCCGTCCGATGGACCGCCTGGTGTGCGGTGACGTGGGCTTCGGCAAGACGGAGGTGGCTGTTCGTGCCGCTTTCAAGGCTGTGGCGGACAATAAGCAGGTGGCTGTACTGGTGCCCACTACCGTACTTGCCTATCAGCATTTCCAGACCTTCAAGGAGCGCTTGAAAGGCTTGCCTTGCCGGGTGGAGTATCTGAGTCGTGCCCGCACCGCTGTTCAGGCAAAGGCTGTAGTGAAAGGGCTTGCCGAAGGGGAAGTGAATATTCTTATCGGTACCCACCGTATCCTGGGAAAAGACGTTAAGTTCAAAGACCTTGGTTTGTTGATTATTGATGAGGAGCAGAAGTTCGGCGTCTCCGTCAAGGAGAAACTCCGCCAATTGAAGGTGAATGTGGATACGCTGACCATGACGGCTACACCCATTCCCCGTACCTTGCAGTTTTCGCTGATGGGTGCGCGCGACTTGAGCGTCATCCAGACACCGCCGCCTAACCGCTATCCCATCCAGACGGAAGTGCACACTTTCAACGAGGAAATCATTGCCGACGCCGTCAATTTTGAGATGAGCCGTAACGGGCAGGTATTCTTCGTGAATAACCGTATTTCCAATCAGGTTGAGTTGAAGGCCATGATAGAGCGGCACATTCCCGACTGCCGTGTCTGTATCGGACACGGACAGATGGAGCCTGCCGAACTGGAGAAGATAATCTTTGATTTCGTCAATTACGATTACGACGTGCTGCTTGCCACTACCATCATCGAAAGTGGCATCGACATACCCAATGCCAATACCATTATTATCAACCAGGCGCAGAACTTCGGCCTCAGTGACTTGCACCAGATGCGCGGACGTGTGGGGCGGAGCAATAAAAAAGCTTTCTGTTACCTGCTGGCACCGCCTTTGTCCTCCCTTACTCCCGAAGCAAAACGACGCCTGCAAGCCATCGAGAACTTCTCCGACCTGGGCAGTGGCATCCACATTGCCATGCAGGACCTTGACATCCGTGGCGCAGGCAATATGCTCGGTGCCGAACAGAGTGGTTTCATTGCCGACCTAGGCTACGAGACGTATCAAAAGATTCTTTCCGAAGCTGTGCACGAACTGAAGACCGACGAGTTTGCCGACCTTTATGCCGAAGAACTGAAAGCAGACGGAGGCGTCATCAGTGGCGAGCAGTTTGTGGACGAATGCCAGGTGGAAAGCGACCTCGAACTTCTGTTGCCTGCCGATTACGTGACTGGCAGCAGCGAGCGTATGTTGCTCTATCGCGAGTTGGACGGATTGACACTCGACAAGGATGTGGATGCTTTCCGTTCCCGCCTCGAAGACCGCTTCGGCCCGATTCCTCCCGAAACGGAAGAACTGCTGCGCATCGTTCCCTTGCGACGCCTGGCTGCCCGCCTCGGCGTGGAGAAAGTCTTTCTGAAAGGTGGGCGCATGTCCCTGTTCTTCGTCTCCAATCCGGACAGCCCGTACTATCAGAGCCAGGCTTTCGGTAAGGTCATTGCCTACATGATGAAGTACACCCGGCGTTGTGACCTGCGCGAACAGAACAACAAACGGAGTATGTTGGTGAAGGATGTCAAGACGGTAGAAGAAGCTGTCTGTGTGTTGCAGGAGGTAGTGGCAATGCAGGTGGAAGAGTAAACTGTTGCCACTCCTGCCACTAACGTCCGAACTGCAAGGCGAATCCCAAATTGAAGAAAGTGATGTTGTTTTTGAACCAGCTATGGTCTACTCCGTCATCATACCCGTCTGTGTTATAAAGTCGTGCATCGGGGTTGGCAAACCAGTCTGCTGTCAGGAAATCACAGCGAATCATGCCCGAGAGTTTACGGCTGATGCGGAACTCATAGCCTGCTGCGAAAGTTATTCCACAATATCCTTTATGGAAAAGGTGTCCGTTCCGTTCACCGCGTTTATATGTCCGTTCCTGATAGTTCATATACCCGATGCCGAACGAGAGGAACAGTCCTTGATTCCCGTTGCTCCACAAGGGCCGGTATGTGATGTTGGGGCGTATGCAGTGCAGATGTGCCTTATCCGGCAGGCGTGCCATGCGTAGATAGTCATATTGAAGTCCTGCGGCAAATAGGGGCGTGATGTAGTAGCGGCCTTCTGTCATCAGGTCATATCCCACCCGGTTGCCATTCTTGCTGAAGAAGTCGTTACGGTTTCCCTCTACATGAGGTAAGGATACACCGCCACCGAAGATGATACTGTAATTTTGCGGCAGGCATTCGCTTTGTGCCAGCAGACCTGTCGCTCCAATGGGGAGTAGGGATAGGCAGAGGAGGAGGAATCGTTTCATGCAGTTGCTGTGAGTTTCTTGGAAATATCGTATTTTTATCGTTTCCCGTATAGCTTGTCTATCAAATCCGTCCGTCCTATCCGGCGCAGTTCGTTTATGATGTTCCTGCGCTCTTCGGGTTTGTACCAGAAGAAGAATTGGCGTTGAGCCAGTTTCTCGCGCTGTGTCTTGGCGCTGAATACCGGTTCCAGCGTATAAGGATGGAAGCCCGTGTACCATGCTTCGGTGGCAACGGTCATGGGAGTAGGGGTAAAGTCTTGCACTTGTTCCAGATGGAAGTCCAGTCGCTTGGTGATGACGGCAAGTTCTGCCATATCTTCCTCCTTGCATCCGGGATGGCTGCTGATGAAATAAGGAATAAGCTGCTGGCGTAGTCCTTCTTCATGGTTAATCCTGTCGAATATCTTCTTGAACTCACCGAACTGGCTGAACGGAGGCTTGCGCATGATGTTGAGCACGCGGTCTGACGTATGCTCCGGTGCTACCTTCAGGCGACCGCTGACATGGCGGGCAATGAGCTCGCGGGTATATTCCTGCGTACTTTTGTTAGTGTTCGGGTCCTTGCTCTGGTGCAGCAGCAGGTCATAGCGTACACCGCTGCCAATGAAGGACTTCTTGATGCCGGGCAGGGCATCTACGGCATGATAGATGTCGAGCAGCGGACGGTGGTCCGTATTCAGGTTGGGGCATACCTTGGGGTAGATGCACGACGGGCGTTTGCATTTCCTGCAGACGGCCTCATCCCGTCCCTTCATGCGGTACATATTGGCCGACGGGCCTCCCAAATCGCTCAAATAACCCTTGAAGTCTGGCAGCTCCGTGATGGCTTTCACCTCTTTCAGAATGCTCTCCTTGCTGCGGCTTACGATGAATTTGCCCTGGTGTGCGGAGATGGTGCAGAATGCACATCCTCCGAAACATCCCCGATGCAGGTTTACCGAAAACTTGATCATCTCGTACGCCGGGATGCGTTTTCCCTTGTATTTGGGATGGGGCAGGCGCGTGTATGGCAAGTCGAAAGAACGGTCGAGTTCAGCTTCCGTCAAAGGGGGATAGGGAGGATTGACTACTACCGTCAGCTTGCCGCTCTTTTGCAAGATGCGGGATGCTGTATATTTGTTGCTTTCCTCCTCGATATGACGGAAGTTGGCAGCTTCTTTCTTTTTATCTTTCAGACATTCTTCATGGGAAAAGAGGGTGATATCCCCTTCTTGTACCACTACTTCCTTGTCAAGGTAAACCATTTGGGGAATATCGGCGATGAGCTTTTTGAAGCTTGGGGCGTCCATCTGTGTCTGTTGGCGTTTCAGCCTTTCCGCAAGTTCCACCACCGGTTTCTCTCCCATACCGTAGATGAGTGAGTCGGCTCCGCTGTCGAGGAGGATGCTGGGGCGTACACGGTCCTGCCAATAGTCATAGTGCGTCAGGCGGCGCATGCTTGCCTCGATGCCGCCCAGTACGACGGGGACATCGGGGAATAGCTTCTTTAATATCTGGGTATATACAATGGAAGGGTACTCCGGACGCATATCCGGACGTGCATCCGGGGTATAGGCGTCATCACTGCGCAAGCGTTTGTTGGCAGTATATTTGTTGACCATCGAATCCATACAGCCGGGACTGATGCCGAAGAACAGACGGGGACGTCCCAGTTTTTTGAAGTCGCGCAAGTCGTCGCGCCAGTTGGGTTGGGGGATGATGGCTACGCGCAATCCTTCTGCTTCGAGGATGCGGCCTATGACGGCGGCTCCAAAAGAAGGGTGATCCACGTAGGCGTCACCGCTGAAAAGTATTACATCCAATTCGTCCCAACCACGCAGTTCCACTTCTTTCTTGGTAGTAGGAAGCCAGTCTGTAAGGCGATATTCTTTCATTTGCACATTAAAAACTGTAATGTCATCCGTTCTCCGTCGTAAATCTCACGGAAGCCTATCTGCTGCTCGGAAAGATACTCTTTCATGTCATTGAAGGCAGCAGCGTCGTCCATGATGATTTCCAGCTTCTCGCCTTTTCCGGCCTCGCACATGGCTTTGATGGCAGGGATTAAAGGGCTGTAATGCTGTTGTCCGCAGGTGTCGATGGTTTTCATTTATTCTTCTTCTATGGTGTCTTGTTGGGAAAGCCATTGCAGATAGAGCTTGATGAGCTGTTGTAGTCCGAAGGCCTTCATGTTGTTGTGATAGATAACGTCGATACAGAGGTCGAGCAGGTCTTTGCTGTCTTCCTCTTGCGAGGCGATGAGGGAGCGGATGTTCAGTTTCAACTTGTCGAGCACGGTTTCGTCCACAATACCGTTGCTGTCGATGAGATGGCGGAAGAGGCCGTATTTCTCGATGGTGGCAAGATTCTCTTCAGAAACTTCTAAACTACGGGTTCCGCTGGGGTTGGCTTGTATAGTGTACATGATGTTTAATGTTTAGTGGTTAATGTTTAATGATTAATGGAAGCAAAGATAGTTTTTTCACTACAGATTACACAGATTTTCACAGATTATTTATAGGGATTGCTATTTTGTCTGTGTTAATCTGTGTAATCTGTGGTGAGAAAGCGGAGTATGGATGCCATAATTACATTTCTGGATGTTTCTTCCCGGATGCTTTCAAAAGGGAATCCCATGACAAAAGTGCGATAATCACTGCCTTGATAGGCTACGGCGGCGGGTGTGTTGCCGATGGCATAGGTCATGACTGGAAAAGCGGGAGACATGGGCAGGATGCAATCAGGGGAAGTGACCGGATAGCTTTGCTCATTCGGCAGGCGGGGAAGGGTGAAGGTATGCCCCAGTCCCCGGACAGCGATTTTGTCCCCGTCTGTTTTCAGAGAGTTGCCATGCCGGTACTTCAAGATATTCTGAATAAATTCTTTATTGCCCTGCGAGCTGTCCATATCGCTGCCTACGTAGGCACCGCTGACCAGGAGATGACCTCCCGACTGGCAATAGGAAGTCAGTATGCGCTGCATGGGCGAGGAGAATGTTTTGTAGTAGGTATTGCGTGCCGGATTGCTGGAATTGTCTTCTTTCTCAAGTCCGAGGATATAGTCCACTATCGGATAATCCTCTAATGAGAGGATGCCCTTTTCCACAGCCTCGTCGCTGCATGAGACGAAGCTGTAATTTCCGGCTGCCTGGATGGCTTTGCCATGTACGAAGGGGTAATCGAAAGTGTTTCCGATGATTTTCATGCCTTCGTATTCGTCACTGCTCTCTCCCAGACGTCGTCCTGCTTCCTTCCGGCTAAAATTCTGCTGGGCGCCGCAGAGGGAGATGTCATAGAGATAGGGTACGCCGGGATCTTGTGACAAGTCGAAGCCTGCCGCATCGGGGGTGTCTATAACGGCAGGCCCGCTGATGCGGTCGAATCCGTTGACGATAAGTATCTGTCCTTTTTCACGCTTTGCCTTGTAGGCGGCAAGAATTTCCGAAGGGAAGCTTTCGCCACCCCGGTTTACGGCGGTTACTTTAAAGGAATAGACGATGCCCGGTTCTATTTTTACGGTGTGGGATGGGGAGCTGACGCGTACGCCATTGTCAAATCCTCCACGACCGATACGTGTATATACAATGTATTCACGTGGTTTGGCAGTCGGCTCCAACGGGTCTTCCTCTCCTTGCCAGGAAAGCTCTAAAGTATTCTTCTTTTGACCGAAGCGGATGGCAAAGTGGCTGACGGGAAGGGGTTGGACAACGTAGTCTCTGCCGTGCTGGCTGCATATGTATTGCAGAATGGCTTTATAGAGCGCACGCCCGACGGTGAACTTGAAGTTAGGGTCATGTCCCAAGCGCATATCTGCGAAGTTCTGGTGCGACAACAGTTCTACGATGGTGGAAGGGACGGCGGGCAGGCGTGTTTCACTGTAGTTGCGGTTCCATAGGCTGCGGCGTGTCCAGTCTACGTTGAAGGTAGAGCGGATATCACGCTGCAACTGCGTTAGCAGAATGTCCGAAAGGTCACGGGAGGCATGGCGGTCTGTACCGGCATGCAGTCGGCCGTTGTTGAAGTTGGTGGTATAAATGCCGAGAGTGCCTATAATCTCATCTTCCTTACTGAAACCGGCATCGCTATGCAGGGCCATACTCATTTCAAAGGGGATGCCCAGACCTTCTTCCGTTGGGTTGAATAGTGATTTTCCTGCAAGGTAATTCACTGTACGGGAACGTACGTTGATGTCGTCGTTCATATCATTCTTTCCCTCATAGCCTCCATAGACGGGATAGGGCATGCCTGCCCATTGGGCAAAGTAGCGTGCGCCTTCCAGGTATCTGGGCAAGCCGCTGGTTTGTCCCCCGCGGGCAATGTTGCCCATGCCCCCTCCAAAGCGGACGGCATCGGCACAGACCACGCCTTTCTCTTTGCTTTCGTTGCTCAATACCACCATGCCGTAGTCGTTCCGGCCTTTGTCAAAAGTGAATGTGCCGAGGTACACCCATGTGCCGCCTCCTATTTGCTGGTTCACCTTGAACTCCGTGACGCCTCCATTGTGAAATACAAGATATTTGGCATCGCTTACGCTGCCCGGCAGTGTTTGGTAAGATACGTATACAGCATATTCTCCCGTTTCCGGAATATCGGGTACCCATTCGGCAAAAGCCTTGTCTTTCTTCTTTTCAGTTTTGGCAAAGCGTGCCGTGCCGGAGAGGAAAGGGTTTTCATTGTCTTGATAGACTCGTTTCCGTTGGGCAAATCCGGGTCGGGAGGTCTGTTCCCAACGTGCTTTCCGGCTTTTCACGTCCAGATAAAGGGAACCTTGTCCTCCATGTCCGCTCAGGCTACCGTCATTGTCTACGATGACTTCCTGCTTCTGCGTGTCCCTTTCGCGGGGAGTGAATACATTGGCTCCTGCATTCTCTAGCATGGGCAGGAGGTAGGGCAGGATGAAGGATTGGGTGAACTGGTCTTCTGTAGTGCAGAACAGCCTCGGGCGTTGCCATCCCCATTTGTCCTTGTCATTGATATAATATTTCCCGTGGCTTTGCCAAAGGGCGATGTGGCGTCCTTCCAGTCCGCGGGTGATGTCGTAGGGGCGCGAGGTACGGGTTACCCAGGGTGTACCTTTGTATTCCAGGTGGCTGAACAGACGTGCCTTGTCTTTCTTCCCTTTCCGGTAGAGGTTGGGGATAAGCTCTTCGATGCTCTTCCCGTCAGCAAAGACGGTGAGGTCGAAATAGTTCACCGGTCCCGGCAGGATTTGTCCCAGATGGCGGTAAATGGCATCGACGGTTTCAGGCCGTAGAGGCTGGTAGGCAAAGCGCTCGTTTGCATAGACAAGCAATTTCTTCTTCCGGAAGTCAATGCGGAAACTATCCAGCTTGCAGGTACCGATGTTGGCCGTATGGGTGGTGTATTTCCTAAAGAATGTCTGGAGGCGTTCTTCCACATTCTGCTCTAGTTCTTGTGCTGGAAGGAGGAATCCACACAAGAGCCATATGCCGGTTAGGATAAGTTTTTTCATACTGATGAAATATTGAAGTTGCCAATATCTGCTTTTACCAGACGGTGGTGCGTGCAAAAGTACATAAAAGAAAGCTTCACTGATGAGCGGGTTACTTTCTTTTTATTATTTTGCAGACATATAAGTAAGTCTTAAGAATTAAAAAGCATTAATCGGCAATCTTTTTCAGTTCTGTCAGTTCCGTAACTTTGTCCGGATAGAGGATGGCGTTGTGCGCAGCCATTTGAGCTGCTTTCTTATGGATTGGGTCCATTCCTTCGGGAGAATATGGATTTTCTGTTACATTCTGATGGGTCAATGCCTCAAACCATGTGCAGGCAGCTGTATATCTGCCTATGGTTAAGTCAAGGTGGTATCCGTCCCTATTCATATGGTCGCCGATAAAGGAGGTACGTGCATTTTGTATGGCGGTTCCCGAAGGGATAATTTTCTTGATACCCACCAGGTTGGCGGCTTTCTTTACTGCATCCACAATGCTGGTGTACATTTTCATTTGGTTCTGGTCATAGTTTTTGAATCCGGTGTGGTTGGCATTGGTAGCATAAGCCCATGTCTGGTGCACCATTAATACGGTTTCCTTTCCAATTCGTTCCCTGATATAGTTAACCAATTCAGGTAGGGAAGCTTTGTAGCTGTCATAGATACCAGACAAAGGGCTGGCCTGCTGAACACTGATATAGTCCCATTTCTCATCGGCCAGTGCTTTCTCAATAGTCATTGACCGGGTTTCTGTTTTTTCCCCGTCTTTCTCTACTTTGCGATAGGCATAGGTCGGAGCGTTGTTGCGTATGTTTTGTACGTGCCGTTCCAGTGAACATCCTCCGATAAACATATTGCCGATAATCATGGTGATACCTTCAGCTTCTCCCAGTTCGTGCAAATATTGCTCTACTGCATCTTGTGAAAAGCTGTTGCCTATTGCCAATACTTTGATGGTGTCGTTATTGGCATGGCATCCATTTGCAAACAATGTAAATGGCGTGAGTAGGAATAAAATGACAAGGATGTTGATAGCATACTTTTTCATAATGGTGTTTGTTTTTAAGTTTTGTCGTTTCGATAAATAAGTAACAAAATTATTTGATTGTTTTTATATCTGCAAATATTCCTTGGGAATATAAGAAGGCTGAGACATGAAAAAATGAGATGCATTGCCGGAGCAATACATCTCATCCTATTGTTAATATTTTATCCGTTTATAGCGGAATGTATTCCACAAAGGCTTCCATCGCCTCATAGGAAGCAAGTCCGAGGCTGTCATACAAGGCAGCTGTTCCGCGGTTACGGTCCTCGCTGCGTTGCCAGAACAGACGTTCGTCATTGCCCAGGAACGGTGCGCTTTCCATCTGCGATTGATGCTTCAGGATAGAGTTACGCTTGGCACGCAGTTCTTCCGGGCTGATGGGCACAGCCATCTCGATGTTTTCGATTTCCCATTCGGCCCATGCACCGCGGTACATCCAGATGCGGCATTCCTTCAACCATTTGGCACCTTCTTCTTTTTCCAAGTCAATGGCGGCAAATACGGCGTCCGTACAAACACGGTGTGTGCCGTGCGGGTCGGCCAGGTCGCCGGCAACGAAAATCTGATGGGGTTTCACTTCACGCAATAGGTTGCGTACAATTTCCACGTCTGCTTCGCTGATAGGATTCTTCTGTATCTTGCCCGTTTCGTAGAATGGCAGGTCAAGGAAATGACAGTGATCCAGAGGGATATTATTGTATGTACATGCAGTGCGTGCCTCGCCACGGCGAATCAGTCCCTTGATGGTCAAGATGTCGCGTGTATCCATGTCACCGTCTTTCTTCTCCTTCAAGTATTTACGGATTTCAGTATATTTGTCATTGATGACCTGGTCTTCGCTGTTGTTGAAGATTTGGTTGAACCCGTTGATGAAGTGCAGGAAGCGGATAACTTCTTCATCGCCTACGGCAATGTTACCGGAAGTTTCGTAAGCCACATGCACGTCATGTTTCTGCTCTACCAGACGACGGATGGTGCCTCCCATGGAGATAACGTCATCATCGGGATGCGGAGAAAATACGACCACACGTTTTGGATAGGGCTTTGCACGCTCAGGACGATAGGTGTCGTCAGCATTCGGCTTGCCGCCCGGCCATCCGGTGATGGTATGTTGCAGGTCATTGAATATCTTGATGTTCACGTTATAGGCTGAGCCGAACAATGCCAGCAGTTCGCTCAGACCGTTTTCGTTGTAGTCCTTGTTGGTCAGTTTCAGAATGGGTTTTCCGGTG
>OKSN01000560.1_pt1 | contig 23582 bp, 23 predicted proteins | sample 1606191 | NCBI WGS metagenome assembly OKSN01 (sample SAMEA3879535, study PRJEB24766) | human gut metagenome | biome: human-associated habitat; feature: feces | place: USA | collected 1985/1987
GAGGAAGTCTTGAAACGTAGTTTCAAGCGGCGTTTTTGGGTACTTTTGTCGCTGGTGACAAAAGTACCCCGCCGGAGGCAACACGTAAAAAAGGGTGACACGCCTGCGGCGCGGGGACGGGGGGACGGATTGCCACGCCAGTGTGAGCACTGGCTCGGAATGACAACACTATGCCTGTCCGAAGTGAGAGGGGAACGGATTGCCACACCAGTGACATCGGTCACTGGTTCGCAATGACAACAGTGGGGCTGTTCGCAATGACGGGAGCATTGGGGGCGGGTTGCAATGAGAGTTTTAACGGGGGCGGTTGCGCTGGCGTGGTGGGATTCATTTCCGTCTGCGGAGGAACAGGCGGACGAGGAGGACGAGGGCGGCGAGGCAGAGGACGGCGTGCAGGGCGGAGAGCATATAGTAGCCCAAGAAGTCGAACCGCTCCGCTGCGGACAGGAGGCAGGGCTGGCGGAGGGCTTTATGCAGGGTGGCAAGGCAGGCGGCGCCGTTATAGAAGCAGAGGGCGGTCAAGGCGGCGCACACGAGCACGCGCACGGTTTTATTTTTCATGGGCATAATTGCAGCTCCGTTCTGACGCCGCGGCGGTAGGCAAAAATGCGCCCCGCCCGGGAGAAATCTTTATCCACCTCGACGCGGTCAAATTCAAGGAAGGCTCTTTCCAGCCGCTTCGGGGTGTAGAAAAGCGTCTGGGTCTTGAGCTTATACGCGTCGTCCACCAGTGCGTTCCACAGGTGGACGGACCAGTAGCTGCAGTTCTTGCCCAGCGTCCAGCCGTCCCGCCGGTCCATGTATTCCTCGATGGTCTTTAGCTGGGTGCTCTCGATGGGGACGCTGAGGGATCTTCTGCCGACGTAGCGGTCATGGGCGGAAATATAGGTCGGCTCCAGATTGAAGAGCAGCCCCGGCAGGCGGGTGACCGCCCACACGGAGAACGTCAGCTGCTCGCCGTGCCGGAGCTCGTAGTCCTTGATATACACCGGGCTGCCGGAGCGGTTGTCGATGGACAGCCACGTGTGCCCGAAGCATTTGACGAGGGGCGTGGATTCGCCGTCGCCGTCGTAGGTGGTGATGGAGAGGATAATGCCGCTGTCCGCAGCGGGGAGCGTTCTGGAGTGGGGGCGGTACGTGTGGAAGTCGAACCAGAGGAGAAATACCGCCAGTACGGGGAGAAGCAGGAGGAGTATGCGTCTTTTCCGCTTTTTCATGGTGCCGCGCTCCTTTCTTCGTGGTTGCTTTTATGCCATTATACGGGAATCGGCGCGGCGGCACAAGGGGGATTTACAAGGGGTGCGGGGGTGCTTCACGCCTTGGGGGCATGAATAGGTTGACAGATGGGGCGGCAGTCTGTATAATGGAGCTATACTTTTAACGGAATGGGGAGGTTCTGTCACAGGATGGACACAGGCAGCAGCGACTCTTGCCCTGGGCGAACGCGAAATAAAAATATGGATAGGAATTGAGACATGACCTGTGCGCGGCGCACACAGGCCGTGTCTTTTGCGCTTTTGAAGAGGAGTTAAACAGGGAGGCGTTCCGCAAAATGACGGCGGGACGCAGGAAAGGAGAAACATTTTGGATACCTCAATAGGCTGGTTATTGCTTTTACAGGCGGTGCTGATCGCGCTGAACGCGGTGTTCGCCTGCGCGGAGATCGCCGTGCTGTCGGTGAACGACGTGAAGCTGAACAAGATGGTCGCCGACGGGAATCGGAGAGCCAAGCGGCTCAGCAAGCTGACGGCGCAGCCGGCAAAATTCCTTGCCACCATTCAGGTGGCTATCACACTGGCGGGCTTTCTGGGCAGTGCCTTCGCCGCGGACAACTTCGCTTCCCCGCTGGTGGACTGGCTCAAGGGGCTGGGCGTGACGCTGCCCACCGCCACGCTGAACACGCTGGTGGTCATTCTCATCACGCTGGTGCTGTCGTTCTTTACGCTGGTGTTCGGCGAGCTGGTGCCCAAGCGCATCGCCATGAAGAAGGCGGAGAAGGTGGCGATGGGCGTATCCGGGCTGGTGCTGGTCATCTCCAAGCTGTTCGCGCCCCTCGTGTGGCTGCTGACCGCCTCCACCAACGGGATACTGCGGCTGCTGCGGATCGACCCCAACGAGGCGGAGGAGCAGGTGGGCGAGGAGGACATCCGCATGATGGTGGACGCCAGCAGTGAGCACGGCGGCATCGACCACGAGGAGAAGGAGTTCATCCAGAACGTTTTCGAGTTTGACGACCTGACCGCCGAGGAGATCGCCACCCACCGCACCGACGTGGATCTGCTGTGGCTGGACGACACCATGGAAGAGTGGGCGGAGACGATACACAGCACACGGCACACCCGCTATCCCGTGTGCGAGGACAGCGCGGACAACGTGGTGGGCATACTGAACGCCAAGGAGTATTTCCGTCTGGCGGACAAGAGCCGGGAGAGCGTTATGGCGGGGGCGGTGCGGACGCCCTACTTCGTGCCGGAGACCATCAAGGCGGACGCGCTGTTCCGCAACATGAAGCGCACCGGGAACCCGCTGGCGGTGGTGCTGGACGAGTACGGCGGCATGGTGGGTATCGTGACGCTGAACGATCTGGTGGAGGAGCTGGTGGGCGATCTGGGCAGCGACGACAGCAACATCCCGGACGACGACGAGCCCCGCATCGAGAAGCGGGAGGACGGCTCCCTGACGGTCACGGGCAACGTGGAGCTGGACGATCTGGAGGACGCGCTGGGGATCGAGCTGGACCAAGAGGAGCACGACACCCTGACAGGGCTGGTGTTCGACGCGCTGGGAATGATCCCCGACGACGGCGAGCAGGACATCACGCTGGAGGCGGAGGGGATGCGGATACACGTGACCTCCATCCTCGACCACCAGGTAAACGCGGCGGAGGTATGGCTGCTGCCGAAGGAGTCCCCCGACGGGGAGGACGAGTAAGGAAATACGCAAAAAAAGAACCGCCCCCGGCGGTTCTTTTTTGTGTTTGCTGCGGTGCGTTATTTCCGCTTGGCGGTGTTCACCACCACCGCCTGCGCCGCCGCCAGCTTCAGATCGTGGCGCAGGCGCAGAGGGGGCAGCTGCTGGCGCAGCAGCTCCACGGACAGGCCGTACTGGCGGGAAAGCTCCTCGTACTTGGCGTCCACGTCGGCCTCCGTCACGTCGACGCCCTCCCGGCGGGCGATCTCCGTCATCGCCAGCTCATAGCGGGCGGCGGCCGCCGCCTGCTCACGGGTGTGGTCGCGCAGCTGCTCCAGAGTCATGCCGCACGTCTCCAGATACGGCTCCAGATCGTAGCCCTGGGATTGCATGTGGCTCCGCAGCTCGTTGATGATGCCGTCCAGCTGGTTTTCCACCATGGCGTCGGGGATGGTGACAGTCATGCCCTCCGTCACCTGCCGGATAAGGGCGTTGGCGAACTGCTCCGCCGCCTGCGCCTGCTTCTTCTGCACGGCGGACTCCATGACGGCGCGGCGCAGGGACGAGACATCCGCAAAGCCCTGCCGACGGGCGAAATCATCGTTCCACTCCGGGGTGGTGCGGCGGGTGATCTGGTGCACCTTGATGCGGAACACCGCGTCCTTGCCCGCCAGCTCCGGCACGTACTCCGCAGGGAACGTCACCTTGACATCGCGCTCCTCCCCCACGGCGGCACCCGCCACCTGCTCCTCGAAGCCGGGGACGAAGTAGCCGCTGCCCAGCAGCAGGGGGTACTGCTCCCCCTTGCCGCCCTCGAAGGGGACGCCGTCCACGAAGCCCTCGAAGTCCAGCGTCACCTCGTCGCCCATCGCCGCCCGCTCCGGGTGCTCCACTACGGGGTGGGTCCGGGCGTACTCCGCCAGCGCGCTCTCCGTGTCGTCGCTGCTCAGCTCCACCTCCGGGTAGACGGCGGTGAGCCCCTTATACTGCCCCAGCTGCACCTCCGGGTACAGGTCGATGACGGCGGTGAAGGTGTAGCCGTCGCCGCCGATCTTCTCCACCGTCAGCGTGGGGGTGCCGGCGATCTGGATGTCGCTCTGCCCGATCGCCTCCACCAGTGCCTGGGGGTAGGTGTCGTTCACGGCGTCCTGATACAGAAACTCCGCGCCGTACTTCTTCTCGATATTCTCCCGCGTGCTCTCCCCCTCCACGGGAAAGACGGACTTCACGCCCTCGTAGCAGCGCGCCAGCGACTGCTGCCACGTCTCCCGATCCACAGAGATCGCCAGACGCACCTGCCGCTTTTCGGGGACGTCCTGCCGCATAATGACCTGCATAGTAATTCCTCCTGCTGTTTATATTGGTCTAAGTATACTATATCTCCTGCCGGTTTGTCCACCCCGTCCGGCAGATGCGGTCATGTGACGGAGTTGTTAATATTTTGTGATTTTTCGGCGGTGGGGGTTGCTATTGCCGCCGCCGTTTGCTACAATACGCCATATTGATTTTTTCGCTTCGGGAGGGGCTAATGGAACGCATCGAGGACTTTTTCCGCACCCATCCCCACGCATGGTGGGGTGCGTATCTGCCGGTTTATCTTGCCATGTTTTTCGCCATCGAGCACTTTATCACCGACAACTATTGGGCGACCCAGACCGTGCTGGACAGCTATGTGCCCTTCTGCGAGTGGTTCATCTTCCCCTACGTCTCGTGGAGCCCGCTGCTGGTGGCACTGGGCATTTATCTTATTCTCAAGGACGGCGAGAGCTTCCGCCGGTATATGTGGTTCATTATGGTGACGTTCACCACGGCGGTGGTGTTCTGCATACTGGTGCCCAACGGGCAGGATCTGCGTCCCGCCGTGATGGAGCACCACAACGCCGCCACGTGGCTGGTGGAGTACACCTATTCCATCGACACCAACACCAATGTGTTCCCCAGCGTGCATATTTTAGGGGTCATGGCGGCGGTCGCCGCCGTGTGGAACACGCCGCGGCTGCAAAAGGGCGCGTGGCGGTGGGGCTCCGCGCTGTACGGCGCGCTGATCATAGTGTCCACCGTGTTCGTCAAGCAGCACGCCGTGGTGGATGTGCTCTCCGGGCTGATGGTGGGTGCCATCGCCTACATGTTCGTGTACGTCATTGTAGGGCGGCGGCGGGATAAGCGGCTGGGCCGCGGGGACGCGGTGCTTGACAAAGAGGAGAAATAGCGTATAATAAAGGCAGGAGAGATACTGCGACAAGCGGTTTAGCTCCTCAAGCTTGGTTTTAAGAAATAATCAGAAAGCCGTCACTTGGCAGAGTGGCGGCTTTCGCATTTGATACGAATGGTTACAACATATCCGAAGATATGGAATGTAATCGTCATAGGCATCAAATCACCTCCCTTCCGGGTGGTGTAAGCTAAGCCGCCTGCCGTTGTTGGGATGCAGTATCTCTCCCACGTCCGATATTGTAGCTCCCGCACGAGTTTTTGTCAATTTACGGCGGCTTTCGCTTAAAGGCGGCTTTCTTTGTGAGGTTTATAACAACTGATAATTGACGGTGGGCATGGATAATGATACAATAGGGAGACGGAACCCGACGGCGGACGTTCCGCCGCAAAATACAAAAACGAAGGAGCCGTGATGTATGTACCGTATCGTCAAAAAAGAGGCACTGAAGCCCACTGTGATCCTCTATGAGATCGAAGCCCCCATGGTGGCGAAGAAGGCGGAGCCGGGGCAGTTCATCATCCTGCGCGTGGATGAGAACGGCGAGCGCATCCCCATCACCATCCATGACTACGACAGGGAAAAGGGCACTGTGACCATCATCGTCCAGACGGTGGGTGCCACCACCGAGAAGCTGAGCCACAAGCAGCAGGGCGAGTGCCTGCATGATTTCGTGGGTCCCCTGGGCAAGCCCACCGAGACGGAGGGCAAGAAGAAGGTCTGCGTCGTCGGCGGCGGCGTGGGCTGCGCCATCGCCTATCCCGTGCTGAAGAAATTCCACGACTGCGGCGCGGAGGTGCACGCGGTGGTGGGCTTCAAGAACAAGGACGTGGTCATTCTGGAGGATAAGTTCAAGGCCGTTTCCTCCGTGCTGAAGGTCTGCACCGACGACGGCTCTTACGGGCAGAAGGGCATGGTCACCGAGGCTCTGAAGGAGCTGCTGGACGCGGGCAACGTGTATGACGAGATCTTCGCCATCGGCCCCATGGTCATGATGAAGTTCGTCTGCAAGACCACCGCGCCGTACAATATGCCCACCACCGTGTCCATGAGCCCCATTATGATCGACGGTACCGGTATGTGCGGCGGCTGCCGCCTGACCGTGGGCGGCGAGACGAAGTTCGCCTGCGTGGACGGTCCTGACTTCGACGGTCAGAAGGTGGACTGGGATCTGGCGGTGAAGCGCAACCAGATGTACCATGATTTCGAGGTGCACAAGCACGAGGAAGTCTGCAATCTGTTCAAGCAGGAGGTAAAGTAAGATGGCTGCAAAGATCAATATGCGTCTGGACAAGAACGAGATGCCCTCTCAGGACCCCAACGTCCGCAATAAGAATTTCCTTGAGGTGGCTCTGGGCTACACCGAGGAGCAGGCGCTGGACGAGGCCGCCCGCTGTCTCAACTGCAAGAACCATCCCTGCGTGGACGGCTGTCCCGTCAACGTGCGTATCCCCGAATTTATCCAGAAGATCGTGGAGAAGGACTACGAGGGCGCGTATCAGGTGATCCACCAGACCAGCTCCCTGCCCGCCGTGTGCGGCCGCGTGTGTCCCCAGGAGAGCCAGTGCGAGATGCACTGCGTCCGGGGCAAGAAGGGCGACCCCGTGGGTATCGGGCGGCTGGAGCGGTTCGTTGCCGACTGGCACAACGCCCACAGCACCGAGGCGGCGTCCGTCCCCGCACCCAACGGGCACAAGGTGGCGATCATCGGCTCCGGCCCTGCCGGGCTGACCTGCGCCGGCGACCTCGCCAAGAAGGGCTATGAGGTAACGGTGTTTGAGGCTCTGCACCTTGCCGGCGGCGTGCTGGTGTACGGTATTCCCGAATTCCGTCTGCCCAAGGCCATCGTCCAGAAGGAAGTGGACGGGCTGAAGGCCATGGGCGTGAAGGTGGAGACGAACATCGTGGTGGGGCGCACCATCACCATTGACGAGCTGATGGAGGAGAACGGGTTCGGGGCCGTGTTTATCGGCTCCGGTGCCGGTCTGCCCATGTTTATGAACATCCCCGGCGAGAACCTGAAGGGCGTTTACTCCGCCAACGAGTTCCTGACCCGCATCAATCTGATGAAGGCGTACCGCCCCGACAGCGACACGCCCATTATGGATCTGAAGGGCAAGACCGTGGCCGTGGTGGGCGGCGGCAACGTGGCCATGGACGCCGCCCGCTGCTCCAAGCGGCTGGGCGCGGAGGTGTATGTGGTTTACCGCCGCGGCATGGAGGAGCTGCCCGCCCGTCACGAGGAGGTGGAGCACGCCATCGAGGAGGGCGTCATCTTCAAGACGCTGAACAACCCCGTGAAGATCAACGGCGACGAGCAGGACTGCGTGAAGTCCATGACGTGCATCGAGATGGAGCTGGGCGAGCCGGACGCCTCCGGCCGCCGCCGCCCCGTGGAGAAGAAGGGCAGCGAGTTCGATCTGAACGTGGACGCGGTGATCATGTCCTTGGGCACCAGCCCCAACCCCCTTATCAAGTCCACCACCAAGGGTCTGGAGGTCAACAAGAAGGGCGGCATCATCGTCAACGAGGAGGGGCTCACCTCCCGGCAGGCGGTGTACGCCGGCGGCGACGCCGTGACCGGCGCAGCCACCGTCATTCTTGCCATGGGCGCGGGCAAGCTGGGCGCAAAGTCCATCGACGAGTATCTGAGCAAGTAACAGTACATAAAAAAGAATGACCGGCTCTCGCCGGTCATTCTTTTTTACTCGTTCTCCAGCAGCAGCGTGTACGCCTCCCCCTCCATGGCGAACACACGCTCCACGTCCGCGTCCATCTTCTCCAGCAGCGGCTCCGGAGCCTCGTATGATACGCAGGTGCCGCAGGAGGCACTGAGCCTCCGGGGCACCGGCATCATCCGGGCGGCGACGCCCGACGACGTCAGGGCGCGACACGTGAGAAGCGCGGAGAGGTGGGTGTGGAACGTGGCGATATAGCGGGTCATTTGGAGAGGGTCAGGCGGAAGTCCTCCCCCTCCGGCGCGGCGGACACCTTGTAGCCGCTGTTCTCGGCGAAGCGGGTCACGTTCTCCACGGAGCACCGGTTATCCACCAGCACCTCCAGTGTGTCGGGGGCGGTGCCCTTCACCGCCTTCTGCACCATCACCACGGGCATGGGGCAGGAATATCCTCTTGCGTCAACTGTCATGGTTTTGCTCCTTTCATTTGGCGGCTGCCGCGTCCGGCGCGGCGGTCTTGGGCATATTCCACAGGGAGATGACCAGCATCAGCACGATGCCGAGGCAGACGGCGACCTTGCCGTTGGTGGAGATGCCGCCCACCACCAGCTCCTTGGCGTCGTTCAGCGCGTCGGGGTTGCCCGCCAGCGCGAAGTTATGGGCGAACGCCGCGCCCACGATCATACCGAACACGGTCACGGCACTGTCGCCGTTGCCTTCGCCCGCCAGGATCAGCTGGCGCAGAGGGCAGCCGCCCAGCAGCACGCTGCCCCAGCCCACCAGCACCATGCCCAGTGCGTTCCAAAGGTGGCTGCTGTGGGCGATGGGCTGTAAGGTAAAGCCCAGCTGGAAGCCGCCGGTGATGAGGTTGCCCGCCAGCACCACAAGGAAGATGGCGACGAAGCCGTAGAGCAGCTTGAAGTCGCGGAAGAGCATGGCGTCACGGATGCCGCCCACCATACACAGCCGGGCGCGCTGCGCCAGCGCACCCACCACCGCGGCGATCAGCAGCGACGCCAGCACCGGGGCGTGCTTGCTGCCGGGACCCGCCTCGCTGAACTTGAAGAGGGTGGGCACGGCGATAAAGAGGAGCAGCAGGCCGGTCATAACGATGGGCAGCACGCCGCCCTCGCCCTTGCCCACGGGGTAGGCGCGCTTCAGGGAGAAGCCGCGCTTGAGGAACTGCACGCCGATGAGGATGCCCACGGTGAAGCCCGCCAGACCCACCACCGCGTTCAGATCGCCGCCGCCCATGCGGAGCACCATACGGAGGGGGCAGCCCAGAAACGCCAGCGCGCCGATCATCACGAATGCGCCCAGTACGAAGCGGGTGGCGGGAGAGGAGCCTGCCTTGGCGCGGAACTCCTTCGTTGCCACGGACATGATGAACGCGCCCAGCACCAGCCCGACGATCTCCGGGCGGACGTACTGCACCTTCGCCGCGCTGTGCATACCCACGGCTCCGGCGATGTCACGCAGGAAGCAGGCGATACAGAAGCCCATGTTGGCGGGGTTGCCCAGCTGCGTCAGCACCACGGCAGCCAGACCCACCACCGCACCGGCGATGACCACGATCCAACTTACTTTTTTCATAGGGGGTGATTCTCCTTCTCGTTGTTTTTCTGCAAGAATAGCGGTATAAATTATACGACAGTATGGGGGAAAAGTCAAGGCGGTGACAAGACGTGTTTTCTGTGGTATCATGGTGGGGAAAAAGCAGGAGGTGCCGCCATGGACGCCATTTATCTGGACAACGCCGCCACGTCCTTCCCCAAGCCGGAGGGCGTCAGCGACCGCATGAAATACTATCTGGACTGCGTGGGCGCAAACGTGAACCGCTCGGTCTATACCGCCGCGCAGGAGGCGGGGCTGGTGACGCTGTCGCTGCGGCAGCGTCTATCGGAGCTGTTCCGTTTTCCGGAGAGCCCCAGCCACGTGATCCTCACGCCCGGCGCCACCGCGTCGCTGAATATGCTGGTGGCGGGGCTGCTGCGGCCGGGGGATCACTGCATCGTCAGCAGCATGGAGCACAACGCCGTTATGCGGCCGCTGCTGCGTCTGCCGGGGGTGGAGGTCAGCCGTATCCCCTGCGACAGAGAGGGCTTTGCAGAGGTGGACGCGCTGGAGGGGCTGTTCCGCGAGAACACGAGGCTGGTGCTCATCGCCCACGGCTCCAACGTCAGCGGCACAGTGCAGGACGCGGAGACCATTGGGCGGATCTGCGCGGCGCGGGGCGTGCCCTTCGCGCTGGACGGCGCACAGACGGCGGGGCACTTCCCCGTGGATTTCCAAGCCATGCACCTGAGCGCGCTGGCGGTGCCCGGACACAAGGGGCTGTTGGGCCCCGGCGGTATCGGCGCGCTGCTGGTGACGGACGAGCTGGCACGGCGCATGACGCCGCTCATCGCCGGGGGGACGGGCAGTGCCTCCGACAGCGAGTATCTGCCCGACTATCTGCCGGACAAATTCGAGTCCGGCACCGCCAACCTGCCCGGGTGCTACGGCTGGGAGGCGGCGATGCGCTTCGTGGCAGAGCGGGGCGTGGACAGCCTGCGGCAGCACGAAATGCGCCTGTGCCAGCGGTTCATTCAGGGGCTGGAAGAGATACCCCACGTGCATCTGTGCGGCACGCGGGACATGGCGCGCCGGGTGGGGGTGCTCTCCGTGGATCTTCTGCGGCGGGACAACGCCGAGGCCGCCTTCGCGCTGGAGAGCCGGTACGGTATCCTCACGCGCTGCGGGCTGCACTGTGCGCCATCGGCGCACCGGACGCTGGGGACGTTCCCCCAGGGCACCGTGCGGTTCTCCCTGGGGTGGGCGAACACGGAGGCGGATGTGGACGCGGCGGTGGCGGCCATACGCGAATTGGCATAAGGAAAACCCGGACGGCGGTGCCGTCCGGGTTCTTTTTTCAGTGGAGGAATATGCGCTTGCCGCCGCCGTAGGGCGACACGGTGCCGATACGCTGGGCACTGGGCACCACCGGCGCAAGCTCCGCAAGCAGCGCGTCCGCGTCCTCCGGCGCCACCGCCATCAGCAGCCCGCCGGAGGTCTGGGGGTCGAAGAGGAGATCCTGCACCGCCGTCTCCACGGTGCCTGCGTCCACCGCCGGCTCGGCGAAGGTGCGGTTGCGGTACATACCCGCCGGGAGAACGCCCATGCGGGCAAACTCCAGTGCCTCCGGGAGCAGGTCGATGCCGCCCACGGAGATGTGCAGCTCCACATCGCTGCCCTGCGCCATCTCGAAGCCGTGCCCCAGCAGTCCGAAGCCCGTCACGTCCGTGCAGGCGTGGACGTGGTGGCGCACCATCACGTCACGGGCGGACTTGTTCAGGGTGGTCATCAGGCGGTTCATGTGCGCCGCCGTCTCCTCCGTCAGAAGCTCCGCCTTCCCCGCGCTGGTGAGAACGCCGATGCCGAGGGGCTTCGTCAGCACCAGCACGTCGCCGGGGCGGGCGGCGGCGTTGGTGAGCATTTTCTCCGGGTGGACGAAGCCCGTGACGGCAAGGCCGTACTTGGGCTCGTCGTCCAGAATACTGTGGCCGCCGGTGATCAGCGCACCCGCCTCGTAGACCTTGTCGTAGCCGCCCCGCAGGATGTCGTGCACCGCCTCACGGGGCATGGTCTCCGGCACCGCCATGATGTTGAGGCACAGCTTCGGCTCGCCGCCCATGGCGTACACGTCGCTGAGGGCGTTGGTGGCGGCGATCTGACCGAAGAGGTAGGGGTCGTCGGCGATGGGCGGGAAGAAGTCCACCGTCTGCACCAGTGCCAGCTCGTCGCTGAGCTTATAGACCGAGGCGTCGTCGCTCTTGTCGAAGCCCACCAGCAAATTGGGGTCGCGGTGCACGCGGATGCCCTCCAGCAGCTGGGACAGCACGCCCGCGCCCACCTTCGCGCCGCAGCCGGCGCATTTTGTCAGCTTTGTCAGCTTGATGTTCTGCTCGTCCATGATACCCTCCTGTTATTGCAGTACGCCCGTGAGACAGAGGATCGCCTCCAGCACGCCGCCGCCCACCGCCAGAGCCTTGTCCGAGGCGGTGGTGCAATACTCCGGGCGGCAGCGGGGATCCACGTCACCGGATTTCATGCCCTTGTGCACCGGCGTTCCGTCGGGCAGGATGCCGCGGAGCACGCCGCCGATGGTACACGCCATGGGCGTGCCGTCCACCTCCCCCGCCACGTCGCCCGGCTGCACCTCCGCGCCGATGTCCAGCAGGCGGTGAAAGACGCCGTCCGCCGGTGCGCGGAGGACGCGCTCGCCGGCGTAGCCGCCGATGAGTCCGGGGATATTGGTGTTGGGCAGGGCGGAGCCTTCATAGATCACGCGCCCCAGCGTGTGGCCGCGCATGGTCTCCACCACCGCGTGGCAGTCCGTCCCGGCGGTGAAGCCGGGCCCCACGCCGATGACCACCGGCGCGTCGGTCAGGGCGGTGCCCAGATTGCGCTTCGCCAGAATGGCGTCCACCAGCGCGTCGGGGCGCAGCTCCCGGCGGCAGAGGCAGTCCGGATCCGCCAACACCGGCACCGCGCCCGCCGCCAGCAGGGTACGCGCATGGGGAACATCCTTCGCGCAGACGGCGCGGACGCCCTCCACCTCCGCCGCGCCGAGGGCGATGGCGGGGGAAAAGCAGACGGTGCGGCGGATCGCCGTGGGATGGGGCAGGTCGGTCATTACCACCTGCATACCGGCGCGGTGCAGGCGCAGGGCGATACCGGTGGCGATGTCGCCCGCCCCGCGAATGAGAATCAGCATAGTCTCACCTCAATTTCGTTGTTCCCACAATAGCACAACGAAAAAGCCTTGTCAACAAAGGCGTGGTTTGCTACAATGGCGGTAAGAAGCGAAGGAGGGCGCAGCCATGAACCACAACATCACCGTTCGTATCACTGCGCGGCTGTTCGCGGAGGAAAAGTGCTTCGGCCCCGGCGTGGCGCGGCTGCTGCGGGCGGTGGAGGAGCTGCACTCCCTGCGCTCCGCCGCCGCGTCCATGAACATGGCGTACTCCAAGGCGTGGGGCATTATCCGCAGTGCGGAGCAGGGCTTCGGCTGCAAGCTGCTGCACTCCACCATCGGCGGGGCGGGCGGCGGCGGCGCGTCGCTGACGGAGGAGGCGCGGCAGATCATGGACGCCTACGACATCTACTGCGAGAGGCTGGAGGCGTACAGCGGGGAGCTGTTCCGGGAGCTGTTTCCCTTCTGTGCCAAGGGCGAATAAAAAAAGACCGGCTTCACGCCGGTCTTTTTTTATTCGCTTTTCTCTCAGAGAGCGGGAACCTCCATGCCGAGGCGGCGGTACATGGTCTTTTTCACCGCCTTGAGGATGTTCTCGTACCCGGTGCAGCGGCACAGGTGACCGCTGAGGAGCTTACGCAGCTCCTCGTCGGAGTACAGCTTGCCGCTGTCGAGGATCTCCACCGCGGACATGAGGAAGCCGGGGGTGCAGAAGCCGCACTGGATCGCCGCCTCCTCCATGAACGCCTGCTGGATGTCGCTGGGCTCGCCGTCGGGGCTGAGAAGTCCCTCCAGAGTGCGGATGTGCTTGCCGTCCGCCCACACCGCCAGATAGATGCAGGAGTTGAACGTCTCGCCGTCGATGAGCACGGTGCAGGCACCGCACTCGCCCACCTCGCAGCCCTTTTTCACGGAGGTCATGTGATAGTCGTTGCGGAGCATATCCGTCAGGCTGGCGCGGACATCCACCATCTTCTCCACGTCCTTGCCGTTGATATTACAGCGGATCAGCTTATACTGCTTGCTCATACCAGCTCACCTCCTGCCAGTTCAATGGATTTCACGAAGCAGCGTTTGGCGATCTCCACGGCGATATGCTGGCGGAACGCCTTGCTGGCGCGCCAGCTGTCGCGGGGATTGATGTCGTCCAGAATGGCGTGGGCAAACGTCTCCACCGTCTCCCCGGTGAGAGGCTTGCCCTGTGCCGCCGCCTCCGCGCAGGCACAGCGCAGGGGCACGGGCCCCGCCACGCCGTAGGCGATACGGGCGCGGTCAACGGTCTTTTTATCCGCGCTGAGACGGACGTTGACGCTGCAGCCCAGCGTGGCAATATCCATGGCGTTACGCATGGCGTACTTGATATAGTGACCGAAGCAGCGGTCATAGCTCGCCTTGGGAATGAGGATGGCGGTCTGTATCTCGCCCTCCTCGGCGCGGATGTCCACCGTGCCCGCCTTGATGTAGAAATCGTGGATGGGCAGACGGCGGACGCCGTTCTTGCCGGTCAGCTCCACAATGGCGTCCCACGCGTGGAGAGTGGAGGCGGAGTCGGCGGAGGTCACGCCGTTACAGGTGTTGCCGCCGATGGTGCCGATGTTGCGGATCTGGGGCCCGCCCACCATGTCCACCGCCTCGCCCAGCACGTTGATATACCGCTGGATGATGGGATCGCGGGTGATGTGGGAGAAGCTGGTCAGGCTGCCGATGCGGATGTTCTCCTCGTCGTCGAGTGTCACGCCCCGCAGCTCGTCCAGACCGTAGATGGAGATCAGCTCCGCGCCGGCGCGCTTACCCTCACGCATCTGCACCAGCACGTCGCTGCCGCCGGCGATGATCTGCGCCTCCGGGTGCTCCAGCCGCAGTGCCACCGCGTTTTCCACGCTGGCGGCCTCGTATAAGGCTTTCATATCGTACATGGCTTACTTGCCCTCCTTTTCGTTCCAGCTGTCGTGGATCAAGCCCGCCTTGGTAAACTCCGCAAACAGCACGTGGGGCGTGATGGGGATGGTGTCCACCGCCACGCCGGTGGCGTTGTAGATAGCGTTGCGGATGGCGGGTGCGCCGGAGCACGCCGGCGGCTCGCCCAGAGCCTTGGTACCGAAGGGGGAGGTAGGCTCGGCGTTCTCCACGAACTGCGCCTCCAGATGAGGGTGATCCATAAAGGTGGACAGCTTGTAGTCCAGCAGGTTGTTGTTCAGAGGCTTGCCGGTCTTTTCATCGAACAGCAGCTGCTCGCTGAGCCCGAAGCCGATCGCCATGGACATACCGCCGTGTACCTGCGCCGCCGCCAGAGCGGGGTTGATGAGGCTGCCGCAGTCGTGGACGTTGATGATGTTGTTCACCTTCACCTTGCAGAGAGCAATATCCACCTCCACGTCGGCAAAGGTGCAGCCGAAGGAGTAGGCGTTGTTGCGGATGGTGTAGGTGGATTCGGCGGTGATATGCTCGCTGTCCGCCGCGTTGTACTGGGCGGTCATGGCCAGTTCACTCAGGCTCATGAGCACCGCGCCATCCTGCTTGCGGACGATATTGCCCTCCACGATGTCCATGTTGTCCACCGCCTGCCGGGTCAGCTTCGTGGCGTATGCCAGGATCTTCTGCCGCAGGAGCGTCGCCGTCTGGCGGATGGAGAAGCCCGCCGTGTACGTCTGGCGGCTGGCGTAGGCTCCCAGCCCGGTGGGGGTAACGTCCGTGTCCTGACAGGAGACAACGCGGACATCCTTATAGCTCTTCAGCCCCACCGCCTCGGCGGTCATCTGGGCGTAGGCGGTGTCCGCGCCCTGTCCGATCTCCGTTTCGCCGCACTGCATGGTGACGGTGCCGTCCAGATTCAGCAGCATACGGTTGGAGGACGTTTCCAGCGAGATGGGGTAGACAGCGGTGTTGTACCAGAACGCCGCCACGCCGATGCCGCGGCGGATGTTGCCGGTGTCCTTAGCGTATTCCGCCTTCTTCCTGTCGTATTCAATGTACGCCTTGCCCTTTTCCAGACAGTCGCGGAAGGAGTCGTAGTAGTTGGTGTTGCCGCTGAAGCCGTCGTGGAAGCCCTTGGGCATGATGTACTTCATGCGGTATTCCAGCGGGTCCATGCCCACCGCTTTGGCGCACTCGTCGATGTTGGCGTCGTCGGCGAAGGACGCCTGAGGCATACCGTAGCCGCGCATGGCTCCCGCCACGGGGCGGTTGGTGTAGACCGTCCACGCATCGCCCTCGAAGTTGTCGCAGGGGTAGATCTGGGGGAAGGAGCCCATCGCCTTCGCCACGATGGAGTGACCGTGGGAGGCGTAGCCGCCCTGATTGGAGAAGCACTCCACCTTACGGGCGGCGATGGAGCCGTCCTTGCGGAGCCACGTGATGATGTGGAAGCGGATGGCGTGGCGGACGCGGTTGGAGACGAACGTCTCCTCACGGGAGCAGTCCACGCGGACGCAGCGGCCGCCCACCTGCGTGGTGCACCAGGCGCACAGGGGCTCATACAGGGCGTCCTGCTTGTTGCCGAAGCCGCCGCCGATGTAGGGCTTGATGATCTGCACATCCGCCCACGGGCGACCCAACGCCTGCCCCACGATACGGCGGATGATGTGGGGGATCTGGGTGGACGTTACCACCACGATGCGCCCGTTTTCCTCGTAGGCGAAGCAGCCGTGGTTTTCGATGTGGCTGTGCTGCACGGTGGGGGTGTCGTACCAGCCCTCCACCTTGATGAGTCCCGGCTCCTGAATGGCGGTCTGGTAGTCGCCCTTGCGGATGTCGGTATGCTTGAGGATGTTGCCGGGGAACGCCTCGTGGAGCTGGGGCGCGGAGGGCTCCATCGCCTTCTGCACGTCCAGCACAAAGGGCAGCTCCTCGTACTCCACCCGCAGAGCCCGGACGCCCTGCATGGCGGAGACCTCGTCCTCCGCAATAACCACGGCGACATCGTCGCCGTAGTACCGCACGTGGCGGTTCAGCAGGTTGCGGTCCGCCACGTCCTGATGGCCGGGGTCCATGGACCAGGGGTGTCCCGCCGTGGGGAAGCAGTGCTCCGGAACGTCGAAGCACGTCAGCACCTTCACCACGCCGTCGATGGCCTCCGCCGCGGATGTGTCAATGGACTTGACGTAGCCGTGGGCGATGGTGGAGTGCTTGATGCGGGCGTACAGCGCGCCCGCGGGCATCCGATCTTCATAGTATTTCGTCCGCCCGGTCGCCTTGTCAAAGGCGTCCACGCGGATCTCGCTCTTTCCCACCTTGCTCATAGTAGGCAGCCTCCTGTTGCTAAACTTGGTGTGTTGTCGATCCTTGCCGCTATCGCTGTGTATTCATTGAAAATTATAGCACAGACTATAGGGAAAGTACAGCGCAGGCGTGATTTTATTTTGCGGATAACGGCGCGGGAAGTCCTTGACGGCGCAGGGGGAAAGCTGGTACACTGAAACGGCAAAGGAGGGGTGCGCCATGGCAGAACTGCATATCGGCTGTCTCGTCATGGCGGCGGGCAGCTCCCGCCGCTTCGGGCGGGACAAGCTGTCGGCGGAGGTGGGCGGCAAAACGCTGCTGCGCCGGGCACTGGAGGCCGTCCCGGCGGAGGAATTCCACCGGGTCACCGTGGTGACGCAGCACGGCGGCGCGCTGGCATCGGAATTCGGCTTCGACGCAGTATGCAACGACCGTCCGGAGGAGGGGCTGAGCCGCACCGTCCGTCTCGGCACGGAGGCGATGGCGGACTGCGACGCCATACTGTATCAGGTGGCCGACCAGCCGCTGCTGGAGAGGGACACCGTCCGCCGCGTGGTGGCGGCGTTCCGGGCGCGCCCGGAGTGCATCGTGGGGCTGTCCCACGATGGGGTGCGGGGCAATCCCTGCGTGTTCCCCCGGCGGTTTTTTCCGGAGCTGATGGCTCTCACAGGCGACACCGGCGGCAACGCCATCATCCGCGCCCACCCGGAGTGTCTGCTGCTGGTGGAGGCACCTGCCGCGGAGCTGTACGACGTGGACACGGCGGAGGCGTTTGCGCGGCTGGGGGAGAGCCTGGAGAAATAAGAAAACCGCTGCTTGACAAATGCAGGCAGACGGGTATAATAAAAGCAGGAGAGATACTGCGACAAGCGGTTAGGCTCCGGTTACTTGAATTTTAGAAACTCCAGAAAACCGTCACTTTGCCGAGTGGCGGTTTTCGCGTTTTACGCGAATGGTGAAAACATATCCAAATACATGGAATGTGATCGTCAATGGCATACTGTCACCTCCCTTCCGGGTGGTGTAAGCCATAACCGCCTGTCTTGTTTGTGGTGCAGTATCTCTCCCACGCGGATATTGTAGCACCGGGGCGGTATGCTGTCAATTCCCGGCGAAAAAAGCACCCTTGCGGGTGCTTTTTTGCTATAGGGCTATATACATCTGTACATACCGGGTCACTTCTTCGGCGGGGCGTAGGGGGTGTTTTGCAGGGGCAGGCTGTACTCCCGCTGACCGGTCAGGCGGTAGTAGGCGTCGGCGATGGCGGGTGCCGTGGGGATGGACGTGATCTCGCCGATGCCGATGGCTCCGCCCGCCACGTTCAAGCCCGGCTTTTCCACCACGATCGCCTTGATCTCCGGTGGGATCTGGTTGGCGCGGAACAGCCCCAGCATACCGTACTTGGCGGTGGGCTTGCAGTTTTCGTCAATGGGGTATTTCTCCGTCAGGGCGTAGCCCATAGACATGACCACGCCGCCCTCGATCTGCCCCTCGATGCTCAGGGGGTTCACCGCCTTGCCCACGTCGTGGGCAGCCACCAGCTTCTTCACGCGCCGGGTCTCTCTGTCCAGAATACACATCTGGGTGGCGTAGCCGTAAGCCACGTGGCTCACCGGGTTGGGCACATCCGCGCCCAAGGGGTCGGTCTTTGCCAGATATTCGCCGTAGAACTCCTGTCTTTTCAGCTGCGCCAGCGTTTTCCCGCCGTCCAGCTCCGCCTTCAGCTTTTCGCAGGCGCGGCGGGTCGCCTCGCCCGTCACCAGCGTCTGGCGGCTGCCGGAGGTGTCGCCGGAGTCCGGCGCGATCCATGTGTTGCTGCGCTCGTACACGATGTCGTCACGGTGCAGCCCCGTGTTGGTCACCACCACCTGCACCAGCACGGTGCCGAGACCCTGCCCGATGCAGCTGGCTCCTGTGTAGATGTGCACCTTGCCATCGTCCTCCACGATCAGCTTGCAGCGTCCCCAGTCGGGGATGCCCACGCCTACGCCGGCGTTCTTCATGGCGCAGGCGATACCCACCGGGTCGCCGTGCGCCACCGCCTCGTCATAGGCGGGCTTGATCGCCTCCAGCGTCTCCACCAGACCGGTGGAGTTGTCCACGATCTGACCGTTGGGCAGCACGCCGCCGGGGCGGATGGCGTTGCGGTAGCGGATCTCCCACGGGCTGATGCCCACCAGATCCGCCATCTGGTTCAGCAGCGTCTCCGTGCAGAAGCAGGTCTGGGTCACGCCGAAGCCCCGGAAGGCACCGGCGGGGGGATTGTTGGTATAGTAGGCGCGGCCCTCGATCTCGAAGTTCTCGTAGGCATAGGGCCCCGCCGCGTGGGTGCAGGCGCGCTCCAGCACGGGCCCGCCCAGAGAGGCGAACGCGCCGGTGTCGGACACCACGCTTGCCTTCACGCCCTGAATGATGCCGTTTTCGTCACAGCCCATGGTGAACTCCATGTCCATGCTGTGCCGCTTGGGATGGACAAGAATGGACTCCTGACGGCTGAGCTTGAATTTCACGGGCTTGCGGGTCAGATAGCACAGCAGCGCGGCGTGGTGCTGGACGGACATATCCTCCTTGCCGCCGAAGCCGCCGCCCACCAGACAGTTCTGCACACGGCAGTGGTCGTAGTCCACCCCCAGCATAGCCGCGCACTCGTGCATGGTGGTGTGGGCACTCTGGTCGCTGGAGAGCAGCTGCACGCCGCCGTTGTCCAGCGGCAGAGCCACGCAGCACTCCGGCTCTAAGAAGGCGTGCTCCGTCCACGGGGTATGGAATTTCTCCGTCAGCACGTATTTCGACTTGGCGATAGCCCCTGCGGCGTCGCCGCGGGAGACGTGCTTGTAGGCTTGCAGGTTGTTCTCGTCCTCCTCGAACACCAGCGGCGCGCCGGGTGCTGCCGCCTCGGCGGGGTTATGGACGGCGGGCAGCTCCTCGTACTCCACCTTCACCAGCTTTTTGGCAGCCTCCACCGTCTCCTGATCCACGGCGCAGATCAGTGCCACGCTGTCGCCTAAATAGTGGGTGATCTCCCCCACGCCGATGAGGGTGGGCTGATCCTTCTTCAGATGTCCCACGTTGACCTTGCCGGGGATGTCCTTCTGCGTCGCCACGCAGAGGACGCCGGGCAGAGCCTCCGCCGCCGCGGTGTCGATGGACAGCACCCGGGCGCGGGCGTATTGGCTGCGTACCGCGCCGCCGTAGCACATACCGTCCACGTACACGTCGTCGGGGTACTGCCCATAGCCCAGCACCTTCTCCTCCACGTCCAGACGGTGAACGCGGCTGCCCATGCGCCAGTCGTCGGCGGAGGGGGCGGGGATCGCGCCCTCGCGGAAGATCTTCGCCGCCAGCAGGATGCCGTCGATGATCTTCACATAGCCGGTGCAGCGGCAGATATTGTTGCGGATGGCGAACGCCGCCTCCTCACGGGTGGGGTCGGGGTTCACGTCCAGCAGAGCCTTAGCGGAGATGACCATGCCGGGGATGCAGAAGCCGCACTGGACGGCTCCCGCCTCGCCGAAGGCGAAGGTAAAGACCTGCTTTTCCCAGTCGCTGAGTCCCTCCACCGTCACGACGGTCTTGCCCTCCAGCTTGTCGGTCTGGGGGATGCACGCCTTGGTGGGCTTGCCGTCGATGAGCACGTGGCAGGTGCCGCAGGCACCCTCGCTGCACCCGTCCTTCACGGAGGTGAGGTGCAGCTCGTCACGGAGGTAGCGGAGGAGCTTCTGGTTCTTCTCCACGGTGACGGTGCGACCGTTTACGGTAAATCTCGCCATTGTGTATCTCTCCTTTACGCCCGGCCGGGCTTATCTCTGGTATTCGCAGAAATTATAGCACGGGGACGACGGAAAAACAAGGTGAGAACCGCCGCATTTTGTCCAAAGCGTGATAGTACGTCGAGAATACCGGGTGAAAAAGAAAGAGCCGCTAAGAGCGGCTCTCTCGAAAGATTTTCTTACCTCTCCAGCACCGGCAGCACCGCCTGCATACAGAACTCCTTGTCCTGCGCCGTGAACACGCACAGGCCGCCGTTGCGCTCGGCGATGGTCTGGATGCTGCGGCAGCCGTAGCCGTGCCCCTCGCCACGGACGCTGGCGGGGACGCCGTTCTTCATATAGACCGTCCCGGCGTAGGGGTTCCGCACCTCGATGAGCAGCTTGTTCTGCCGCACACCGCAGTACAGGGACACGTGACGCTGTCCCTCCGGCAGCTCCGACACCGCCCGCAGCGCGTTTTCCAGCGCGTTGCTCAGGAGGGAGCACAGCTCCGTGTCGGAGATCGCCAGCCGGTTGGGCAGCTTCGCCTCCACCGACAGCTGGGTCTTCGCCTTCTGCGCCTTGTCCGTGAAGGACGAGCACAGCAGGTTCACCAGCTCGTTTTCGCAGAAGCGGCGGGGCGTGATCGCCTCGATGTCCGTGCGTACCCTCTTGATGTACTCCTCCGCCTGCTCCGGCTTGCCGGCGGCGAGAAGTCCGTCCAGCATATTCAGGTGGTGGCGCATATCGTGCTGGTAGATGGCGGTCTGCGCCTCCATCTGGCGGAGGGCGTCCATGTCGCGGCGGGACTGCTCCAGCTCCGCTTCCAGCATGGAACGCCGCATTTCCGCGTCAGAGCGGTGCTGCATCTGGTCGTGGAAGGCGGGCAGGAACAGAATGTAGAACGTCACCAGCAGCGTGGGCAGAAATTCATTCACCGCCTGGATGCCGGCGTACAGGGCGTTGGAGTACACCGTGGTGGCGTAGTCGAAGATGTAGTACGTCACCGGCAGGCTGCCGAACAGCACCAACGCCTGCTTGGAGTAGGTCATGGTGGTGTAGGCGGAGCGCACCAGAAAGCGGTTGAACAGGTAGAACAGCCCCACCAGCAGCAGCACATACGCAAGGCTGCCGACAACTTCGCTGCCGGTGATCGCCTCCACGGCGTTTTTGCCCCATTTCAGAGGCTGGCAGCACAGGTACGCCGTGCAGGTGCTGACGACGGACACGCCCACGGGCTTTTTCAGCACGAGCACCAGCAGCAGCACCAGCGGCAGGTGCACCAGCAGAGGGTAGAGCCGCTCCGCGGCACTCACGCCCAGCATCAGTCCCGCCGCGGATTGCAGCACCAGAAACACAGGGCACATCAGCCCCACCATCCGCTTTTCGCGGCTGGTGGCGCAGCCGCCGGCGACGCCCACGGTCAGCAAAAGACCGTAGATCAGCACCAGCGCGTAATTGAACGTTTGCAGAGCCTGACTGGGCGTCAGCCCCATTATCGAATCGCTCATGCGTCCCTCCCGGAAAACAGCAGCTCCAAATAATCCTTTTGCAGCTGGCCGTACAGCAGCCGCGACACCGGCACCGTCTTTCCGGAGAAGGTGACCGCGCCGGTCTGCGACAGCTTCTCCACCTGGTACATATTTACGATATAGGAGCGGTGCACCCGCATAAACTCCGGACGCGCCAGCAGCGCGCCGGAATACTCCTTCAGACTGGCGGAGACCTCGTGCACGCTGCCGTCCGCCATGTTGAAGTACAGGTGCTTGCCGTTGACCTCCACATAGGTCAGCTGGGCGAAGGGCAGCCGCAGCAGCACGCCTTCTGACTTGACGGTCAAGCCGTCCTGGGGCTTCTGCTCCCGGCGGTGCAGCCTGTCCAGCACCGGGTAGAGCAGCTTGCTGTTCAGGGGCTTGAGCAGGTACTCGATGGCGCGGACGCCGTAGCTCTCGTAGGCAAAGCCGGGGGAGGTGGTGAGAAACACGATCTCCGCCGCCGCGTCGAAGGTGCGGATCTCCCGCGCCGCGTCCATACCGGTCATGCCCGGCATGAGCACGTCCAGCAGGTACAGGGTGAACCGCTCCCGCCGCGCCGCGTCCAGAAGCTCCGCCGCGCTGCGGTACGTCTTGTAGTGCATGGAGGAGCCGCGCTCAGCCCTCCATGTGTCCAGCAGCTCCTTTACCTTTTCAAGTTCTTCGATCTGGTCGTCGCATACGGCGATATACATAGCCACCTCCTGTCTTCCCCGCTGTACGGATCCTCGTAAAGATAAGGATATTGTACCACGGGAATTCCGATTTGTCACCGGGTAAATTGCGTTTCCCGGGGCTGTTTTTGCATTTCACGCGGCAGTTTTGGCATTTCGCGACATCCGCTATACAAATACCGCGCTTTCTGGTATGATGAAGCCACCAATGGGCATTTCACGCTTGAAGAAAGGGGAGTGTGCGTGTTGAGCTTAGTCATTTGTTTTTTGGCTGTCGTCAGCACCACCGCGCTGATCGCCCTGTGGTTTTGGGAGGTGCGCCGCAAGCTGCGGGTGCATTACAGTGTGGTGGTCAGTGCCCGCGGGCAAATGGAGACCTTTGAGAGACGAGCTGCTGCCGCCGCCACGGGGGACAAGGACGTAACGGCGGTGCTGCGCCGCTGCCGCAGCATCTACCGGCAGGCCGCCGAAAACTACAACGCCGTGCTGCGGAATCCGCTGCTCGGCATCCCCGGTCATTTGATGGGCTTCACAGAGGCTCCGTTGGACTGACCGGCTCTGTTGTGCCGTAAGAAAAATTTTGTCCGCTGCGCGGACACCGTTTCCGGGAGGTTATCACTATGGGACTGTTCAGTAACAACAAGAAGCTCTGCCCCCTCTGCGGCGCACCCACGCCCCGGCTGCTGTCCACCAAGGTGGAGGGTATACCCCTGTGCAAAGAGTTCGCCGCCAAGAAAAAGCAGCTTTTGGGCATCTGAACGGTGAGGGCTGCATGATGAAGATATGGAAGCGCATCGCCGCCCTGCTGCTGTCGCTGCTCTCTGGCACGACCCAGCACAACAACGCCGCCGTGGACTTGGTGTTCAACGGCGGTT
>OKSN01000563.1_pt1 | contig 23502 bp, 15 predicted proteins | sample 1606191 | NCBI WGS metagenome assembly OKSN01 (sample SAMEA3879535, study PRJEB24766) | human gut metagenome | biome: human-associated habitat; feature: feces | place: USA | collected 1985/1987
GCGCAAGCTGAAAGCCGACCTCTTCATCGACGACCGCAACATAGGGGGTCTGCCGGACTGGGGCACTATCTACCAGATGGTGAGAGACCGGAGCACGTGGGAGGAGGTGTTGGCGCAGCGCAACAGCAGCTTTGAACAGACGGAGGCTCCGAAACGGAAGAAGAAGTGGGGCTTCTTTTAAGCATACGGACTTAGAGAAAACGAAAAGGACCATGCCGGAATACGGACATGGTCTTTTTCGTTAAAACATCTGTTACAATATATTATTACTACTACATTATCTTACTACTCCAGCACCAAGACATGGCTTGTGCCGTCCTGCGCTGTGAAGACGTTCAGACCAATCTTCATCAGATAGTCGCCGCTGTACTGCTTGCCGTTGCACTCCAAGTCAGACTGCTTGCCAGGCATGAGGTTTGTCTCCTTCACAGTGTACATCTTTGCGGCATCCAGACCCTGCAGCTTCACGTTCTGCTGCGGTTCCATGTAGCGCGGATGCAGATCGTAGGCGAAGAGCACCGCACACTGCTTGTCCTTGCTAACGTAGTTGATGGCGCAGTGGCTGCCTTCGTACGGTGAAACAAGACGATACTGGTCGCCTTCGAGGATCATCGGCTTCATGCTGTTATAGTTCTTGACAGCCTGCTGCACAAACTTGTAGTCGTCGGCAGAGAGCGACTTGAGGTCGATGTCGAAGCCCAATTTGCATGAGCTGCATACGTCGGTGCGGAACTTTACGGATGTGTTCTTGTTCCAGTTGGTGACGTGCGAGCCCATTGTCTTTGCAGGGAAGAACTTCGAGAGACTCCACTGGATGTAGATGCGCTCATACGGGTCGGTGTCGTCAGAACACCAGAACTCGGTGAAGTATTTGAGCATCTCGTAGTCCATACGTCCGCCACCACCAGAGCAGAGCATCATCGGCAGATTAGGATACTTGTCATGAATGCGTGTGAGCACATTATAGATGCCACGCACGTGGTCGATGTAGAAGTTGCCCTGATTCTGCTTGTGGTATGGCGAGTAGATATTGGTTATCACGCTGTTGCAGTCCCACTTGAAGTAAGCCACTTCCGGGTTCTCGGTCATGATGCGGTCGACGATGCCGAACACATAATCCTGCACCTTAGGATTAGAGATGTCGAGCACGAGCTGGTTGCGATAGTAATATGTGTCGCGCTGCGGCTGTAAGATGACCCAATCAGGATGCTTCTCAAACAGTTCGCTCTTCGGGTTCACCATCTCCGGCTCAATCCATATACCGAACTTCACACCTGCCTTCTTTGCGTCTCTGACGAGGCCCGGTATGCCCTCCGGCAACTTGCTCTTTGTAGCCTCCCAGTCGCCCAGTCCGGCGTGATCGTCCTTGCGCGGATACTTATTGGCGAACCATCCGTCGTCGAGCAGGAACATATCCACACCAAGGTCCTTGGCATCCTTCATCAGTTCGGCAAGACTCTGCTGGTTGAAGTCGAAGCCTGTATTCTCCCAGTTGTTCAGGAGCGTGAGACGGTCGCCCGTGCCCATGTTCACCTGATACTGGCGAGCCCAGTCGTGCAAGTTGCGCGAAGCCTCGCCCATACCGTTGTCGCTCATCGCGAAGATGAACTCAGGAGTGGTGAACACCTCGCCTGCCTTCAGTTTATAGTCGGAAGCATAAGGATTGATGGCAGGAATGACGCGCAGTGCGCCGACGTTGTCCACCTCAAAGGTGAAGCGGAAGTTGCCGGGCCAACCAATCGTGCCGAGCATCACCTTGCCCTCGTTCTCCTTAGCAGGCTCGTCGAAGCCCAACTCGAAGAAAGGCTCTGCCTGCATAGCAGCGCGTGTGCCGAGCTTTGTGTCGATAATCTTTTTGCCCGTGCTCAACTGGGTTGTCTCGGGCTGACCTTCCTTAGCCCAGTCGCTGTGATAGTTAGTGAGATAATACTTTGAAGATTTGAAGTAGAGCATCGTAGAGCTGTAGCGCCAGAGTGTGATGGCAGACTTCTCCTTGTGAGAGATCTCGCTCCATGCCTTTATCACATTCTCCTTCGGATACGCCACATAGTGGAGTTTTACAGTGAGCGGATACACTTTATCCTGAAGCGTGATGACGGTCTCAGTGCCGCCCTTCACAGCCTTCTGCTCCGACGACTTATAATAGAGATATGTAGTCATGTTGCCGTCGGCATGTGTAACGGCTACAGCCGGTTCGAAGAAGTCTTCAGCACCCGAAGTGGCATACACCTCATGACCGCGCTGGCACACAGCGCCGTCGGAAGCTGCATATACATCCCACTTCAGATTCGCGTAGTCGGCAGGATTCTGCAACTTGTCGCCGAGATAGATCTGATAGAGTCGGCCTTTGGGCGACACTTTCATCACGAGGTCGGTCTTTTCGGTAGACACACGGATGATTTCTTGAGCGAATGTGATGGCAGAAGTCATGCACATTGCTGCGATTAGCATAATAGTTTTCTTCATTTTCGTATGTTTTTTTTATTAGAATTTAATGCTTGCGTTGAACTCTACGGTGAACGGGCGGAGATAGTTGCCGCTCATGTACTTGCCGGCATACTTGCCCGCCTCATCCTTTGTGATAAGTTCCGAACCGCTGATTGTGCCCTTGGCACCCTTCTCGTTGAAGATGTTAATTACGCTGACACCGAGACTCAGATTCTTGTTCACATTCCAGTTGACACCACCGAATGTCTCCCAGTGGCCGTTGAAGTAGAGTGCCTCCTGAAGGTTAGCGTAGGTCTTGCCGAAGTAGCGGAAGCTGAGCCAAGCACTGAGGTTCTTCGTGATGTCGTATCTCGGGTCAAGCTCAATGAGCACCTGCGGAATCTCCTTCACAATCTTGTTGTTGGCATTCACGCTCATAGTCTGACCGTCGCTGAACGTAACGCTCGCGTTGTAGTTCTTGTACACCGGCTTCTGATAGGTGAAGAGAGCGTGCATGTGGAAGTTCTTGAACGGGTTGATTTCGGCAGACGTTGTCCAGCCCAATGTCTGGATGTTGTAGATGAGCAACACGGTCTTGCCCTCAGAGGTACCAGGCTTGGTGAGGTTCTGCTGGTCGATATTGTTCGACTTTGAGATGTATGTTACCATTGACGAGAGGTCGAGCCATGAGTTCTTGTAGAAGATACCACCGCGAACCAACGGAATGGTCACGCGCTTGTACTGCTCCTCCGTAGGACCGGTGCCGGCATACTCGCTGATGCGCGGGAAGCGTGTGGCGATGGTGGCATCGGCAGTAAGACCGAACTGGTTTGTTACGTTGTATGTCATCTGTAATGTAGCAGCATAGTTGAGCTTGTTCTTCGTAACATTGGCTGGCGCGATGCTATGCTCTGTGGCAACGATAGATCCGTCTGCGGCTGTAGAATATGTATTAAAGTTGCCGAGGTGGAAGCCACGGAAGCGTGACGCAGAAATCTGGTCTGCCGACATGCGATAGTATTCGAGACGTCCGCCGTAGAACAACTTGAACTTAGGAGTGACGCGCCATTCGTCGGTGAAATAGAGAGCGAGTTTGTTCTCCGAGCCCTTAGTATATTCAGGACTCAACTCGTTGTAGCCGAAGGTTTCAGAGCGGTGTGCAGTCTGTGTCGGGTCGAGCGGATTGACGTACATCTGGCTCAGCGTACGAGGATAAGCCTCAACGGTGCCTGCCCACTGGAACGAAGATGAATAGTAGTTGAGATGGTAGTACCATTCGTTCAAACCAATCATCAGTTTGTGGTTGTTCAGCTGCTTGCTCATCTCGGTTGTAAGGAGGGCGTTGCTCACCTTGCCGAAGTGCAGCCAAGTACGGCGACCTTCGATGAGTCCGCTGTATGCTGAACCGTCAGAAAGCTGGTAGCCGTCAGACTCGGTAACCTCAGAAATCGTGCTGCCGCCGTAGTCTACGCAGTTGGCGCGCGGAGCGTTCATATACTTTGCGTTCAACTTCCACAACCAGCCGTTGTCAAACTGGTACTTGCTCACCAAAGCCACCTCATTGGCACGGTTGTCATTGTCGTCTGTCATGTTCCAGGTCTCCATCTTGCCGGTCTTGGTGTTCAGATAGCTGAACGAACCGTTGCGCTGCACGTACGAATCCATACCCGGGTCGAAACCTGCAAGCTGCTTTATGCTGCCGTCGCCGGCGTAGATGAACGGGGCGGCATTGGCGAAGTTGCCGGGGTTCTTGCTATTCGAATACTTATATAATAAAGAAATGTGACCTTTGCCGCCGTTCAGTATGCGCGTAAGACCCAAATGGTATATCTGTGTGCGGTCAGCGTAGTCGGTGAAGCGCAGCTTGAAGCTGCCTGGGTCGAAGTTCTGATACATTCCTGCGGTGTAGAGCCAGTTGTTTCCGATTCCGCCAGAGAGGTTAAGGTCGAAGTTCTGCATACCGAAGTGGTTAGCCTTATAATTGAGCTTGCCGCTGAACTTCTTCTCGCCCAACTCGCTGAACGCCGACACAGCATAAGCGATGTTGCCGGTCTTGATGGCACTCTCCGACGGAGTCATAAGGTCGGTGCCTTTCAGCGAAGCGTCGCTGCGCCAGTGGGCAGAGAGCTTGTGCACGGACGACGAGTAAACGGCAGGCAGTCCGTTCTCGTATACTGTTACGTCTTCGCTCGGCAAGCCAATCTGAATCTCGCGCGGTTTGTTAGCGTCAGAAGCGTTGAGCATCACGTTGCGCTCTTCCTTCTTCTGCGAATCCGAATCGTTTGTTGAATTGTTGTCTGTATGCGTCTGTGCATACATGCCCGTAGAGGCAGAAGCCAAGAGGGCGAATGAGAATGTTTTAAGTTTTAGGTTCATATCCGTTGTGTTTATGTTTACGGTTGCAAAGTTACAAGATATATCGGCTGATTGTATGTGTGCGTAAAATGAAAGTAGATATAAATTAAGGCATAGAGACTTATAACTTATTATATATCAGAACGTTTAAAGATTTAGGCTTTTTTATCAAAGTAAATGGTTTTATCTTAACAATATTAGCTAAATTTGCAGCATTAAAACTAAAAACCCACTATTATGCGCATCTTTTTATACCTATTATTCATTTTTTTGCCGCTGCAGACTACAGCCCAAACCAAGTTGGCTACAGCCGGTATCTCTGGCGAGCAAGACCTACTGGAGCTTCTCGACAGTTATGTCGACAAGCGCAAAATGTACTCGGAGCAGAAGGAAAAGAAGATTGACCAACTGAAGCTGAAGTTGCGAACGGTGGAAGACAGCCCGCAGCGACTCGCACTCCTGAACAGTATCTATCGAGAATACTATACATACCATTACGATTCGGCAATGGTATATGTGAACCGCGGTCTCGCCCTATCAGAGAGCGAGAACAACGCCTACTACACAACGCTCAACAAGATAAACCGTGCGGCGGTGTTGTCTACGGGTGGTTTCTACAGTCAGTCGGAGGAACTGCTTGATGATATAAAGAAGAGAGGTGTGCCTAAGCAGCTAAAACAATACTATTACTATACGCGCACGTGGCTGTACAACTATTGGGAAGCGTTCAGCAAGAAGTCGGAGTTCATGGACTATTACCATAAGAAGAAGTTCGAGAATCTGAAGCTCACGGTGGAAGCCACAAGCAGCAAGGATGTGGCTCTGCATGCCTATCTTAGCGGCGAAATTGCTTTCCTCACCAACCCCATGAGCAAGGCTGTGCTGCAATTCTACACAAAGGCTCTGCTGAACAGCCGGGTAGACAGTCGTGTGCATGCCTCGGCAGCATACTGCATAGCACGCTATTATCGCGAGTTGGGCGACACGCAACGATATGAAAAGTACATTATTGAAGCGGCTATCTCGGACATAACATGCCCTTTGAAGGAGAATCTTGCGCTGCAGGAGTTCTCTACATATCTGTATGAGAAGGACCAGAAGTATGCCGACCGTGCGGCACGCTACATCTATTGCTCTATGGAGGATGCCCGATTCTACAACAACCGACTGCGTATGCTCGAGATTTCGAGCATACTGCCTATCATTGCCACAGCCAATCAGGAGGCATTGGCGCATAAGGAACGCATCGTGAGAGGTGTGCTTGCGGTGGTTAGTTTTCTGTCGCTGATGTTGCTGGCAATGGCTATTTTCGGCTACAAGCAGAACAAATGGCTGGCGAGTAGCCGCAGAGAGGTGAAGACGCAGAACGGGCAGTTGAAGGAACTGAACGAACGCCTCATAGCGACGAACCATCGTCGCGAAACATACATGCGTCTGTTCATGGACATCAGTGCGGTGTACATACGCAAACTGATGGAGTACCGTAAACTGGTGAGCAGAAAAATAAAGGCCAACCAAACGGCTGACCTTCTTAAGACTATCAATAGTTATAAGCTTGCGGAGGAGGAGGCGGCGGCGTTCTACACACGTTTTGACCGCGCCTTCACGGAGCTGTACCCTGGTTTCGTTGACGAACTGAACGGTCTGCTGCTTCCGGAAGGAAGGATTGCGCAGCCATCTCCTGACGCCCTGACGACGGAGGCGCGCATCTATGCGCTGATGCGCTTGGGCGTGACGGAGAGTCAGGAGATAGCCACGCTGCTGTTCTACTCGACGCAGACGATATACAACTACAAGTCGGCGATGCGCACTCGGGCGGTTAACCGCGAGACGTTCGACGAGGATGTCAACAGGCTGTGCTGTGTGGGGTGAGAAAATCTTCTCCGGAACGGAAGGGGTTACTTCAGCAGGAAGTGCTCGGGGTGCTGGAAGCCGTTGAGGTAGTCGCGGGCTGCCATGCGCTTCTTGCCGGCAGGCTGCAGCTCTACGATTTCGAGCCACTCGTCGACGGTGGCAACGAGGAGGCGACGGTTTTCGGCTTTGAGTCTACACCGTTAGAAGACTCGCCGGTCTTTGCTGTCTTATAGATCTTAAGCACCTGGGCGGGAGCGTTAGCGTCGCGTGGGGTGAGCATACACCAGGCGCCGGGCGCGGGCGAGAGTCCGCGCACGAAGTCGTAGATGCGCTTTGCAGGGAGCGAGAAGTCGATGGCGCAGGTTTCCTTGAATATCTTGGGGGCGGCGTGGTGGGCGTCGCTATGCTGCTGCGGTTGGGAAGGGGCGTTGCCGTCGGTGGAGAGGACGAGGTCGACGGTGTCGGTGCAGAGCTGGGCGCCGAGCTGCATGAGTCCGTCGTAGACGTACTCTACGTCGGCATCGTCGGGGATGGGGAACTGGCGCTGGGCGATGATGCGACCGGTGTCGATGTCGTGGTCGAGGAAGAAGGTGGTGACGCCGGTGAGGGTCTCGCCGTTGATGACTGCCCAGTTGATTGGGGCTGCACCACGATAGTCGGGGAGCAGGGCTGCATGGACGTTGAATGTGCCGAAGCGCGGCATAGCCCACACTACTTCGGGCAGCATGCGGAACGCAACAACGACCTGGAGGTCGGCATGGTAGCTGCGCAGCTGCTCAAGGAACTGCTCGTCCTTCATCTTCAGGGGCTGCAACACGGGCAGACCGTGGGCAAGGGCGTACTCCTTGACGGGCGAAGGGCGCAGCACCGATCCGTGGCGACCGACGGGTTTGTCGGGCTGCGTGACGACAGCCACTACGTTATAACCGTTCTCAACAAGTCGCTGGAGCGAGCCAACGGCAAACTCGGGTGTTCCCATGAACACTATGCGGAGGTTTTTCTTTTCCATTGTTTTTGGTTTTGTTTATTTAAGCCGAACTAAGCCTTCTTAAGCCTTTCTAAGCCCTCCGCGACGGGGAGGGTTGGGAGGGGCTTTTTACTCTTTTACTTTTTTACTCTTTTTACTCTTAAAAGCTTTGTGGCAGCGTGGTATGGGCAAGATGCCCATACCTCCTACTTTTTTTACTCTTTTACCTTTTTACTTTTACAAAGTTACGGTTTTTTCGGCAAATATCGACTATGCTTATAATAAAGAGTAAGAAAAATTGTCTTTAAACTTACGGCATAACAGGAAAAAGCATTAACTTTGTACATCCGCAACGTTCGGCGCAGACATCTGCAACGTTCGGCGCAGACACACGCAACGTTCGGCGCAGACATCCGCAACGTTCGGCGCAGACACACGCAACGTTCGGCGCAGACACACGTACCGAACGGCGCGCACAATAGAAAGAATTATAACGATATATAAAAGGAAAAGAAAAACGACAATGACACAGAAAGAAGACATTCAGAATGCCGTGGACGTGATGCGTAAGGGCGGCGTGATACTCTACCCTACGGATACGGTATGGGGCATCGGTTGCGACGCGACGAACGCGGAGGCAGTGGCTAAGGTGTACAGGATAAAGCAGCGCGACGACTCGAAGGCTCTTATCTGTCTCGCCGACTCGGTAGACCGCGTGCAGCGCTATGTGCGCGACGTGCCGCCAGTGGCGTGGGACTTGATGGAGCTCGCAGAGAAGCCGACAACGGTGGTGCTGGACGGGGCTGTGAACCTCGCCCCGAACCTCATCGCGGAGGATGGCAGCATCGCTCTGCGCGTGACGAACGAGCCGTTCTCGAAGGAGCTTTGCTATCGCTTCCAGAAGGCTATCGTGAGCACAAGTGCGAACATAAGCGGCGAGCCGACGGCTCAGAACTACCGCGACATCGCACCGGAGATACTGGAGGCGGTGGACTATGTGTGCTGGACACGCCGCCAGGAGCACAAGCCGCACACGCCGAGCAGCATCATTAAACTGACTAAGGACGGACGGGTAACCATCATACGCAAGTAAATGGAAGAGACTGCGATTGACAAGAAAGGCGCAACATTAGAAGAAAGGCTGTACGCTTGGCGCACGAAGCATCTTTCCGACCGTCAGGCGACTATCATCCTCGCCCTCTGCATCGGATTCTTTGCGTCGGTGGCTGCCTACGTGCTCCACTCGATAATTCACATCATACAGCATCTGCTGACATCGAGGTTTCATGCCGACACGTTCAACTGGCTCTACCTGATGTTCCCGGTTGTGGGCATCTTCCTAACGTCGCTCTTCGTACGCTATGTGGTGAAGGACAACATATCGCATGGTATCACGCGAATACTCTACGCCATATCCTCGAATCAGTCGCGACTGAAGGCGCACAACTGCTGGACGTCGGTGGTGGCGTCGGCTATCACCATCGGCTTCGGCGGATCGGTGGGTGCCGAGGCTCCGATCGTGCTGACTGGTTCTGCCATAGGCTCGAACCTCGGCAGACTGTTCGGCATGGACAAGAAGAAGCTAATTCTGCTGGTGGGCTGCGGTGCTGCCGCTGCCATCGCCGGCATCTTCAAGGCTCCGATAGCCGGACTGGTGTTCACGCTTGAGGTGCTGATGGTAGACTTGAGCATGGCATCGCTGCTGCCTATACTCACGGCTGCGGTCACGGCAACGTGCTTCACATATATATTCATGGGAAGCGCGTCGTTGTTCAGTTTTCATCTGGACAGCATGTGGGGCGTGGAGCGTGTGCCGGCTTGCATCATACTCGGTATCGCCTGCGGACTGGTGAGCATCTATTTCATACGCTCAATGTCGGTGTGCGAGGGCATGTTCGGCAAGTTGAAGCAACATCGCTGGGCTAAGTTGGCGTTGGGCGGTGTACTGCTCAGCTCGCTCATCTTCGTCTTCCCCGTGCTCTACGGCGAGGGATACTCGGCTATCAACGTACTGCTGAACGGCACGAGCGAAGCCGACTGGAACGAACTGCTGCACAACTCTATGTTCTCGGGCAACGGCAAGTGGCTCATCGTGTTCATTGCGCTGGTCATACTGACAAAGACATTCGCCACGGCAGCCACAAACGGCGGTGGCGGTTGCGGCGGTACGTTCGCACCGTCGCTCTTCGTGGGAGCCTTCACGGGGTTCCTCTTCTCGCGCCTGTGGAACATGTATCAGGTGGGTATATATATACCTGAGAAGAACTACACGCTGCTCGGCATGGCTGGCGTGATGGCTGGCGTGATGCACGCCCCGCTGACGGGTATCTTCCTCATCGCCGAGATTACGAACGGCTACGACATGTTCATGCCACTGATGATTGTGAGCATCGTGTCGGTGATGACTATCAGCATCTTCGAGCCTCACAGCATCTATGCCATGCGTTTAGCACGCGAGGGTAAGTTGGTCACTCACCACACCGACCGCTCGGTGCTCACGCTGATGACGATGGACAGCGTGATAGAACGCGACTTCACAGCCGTAACACCCGATATGCCTCTGGGCAAGCTGGTGAATGCAATATCGAAGAGCCACACGTCGTTCATACCGGTGCTCGACAACGCAGGTTCGGTGCTTGGCGAGATTGACATCACGAAGATACGACACATCATGTTCCGCGCAGAACTCTACAACAAGCTCACCGTACAACAGTTGATGCTCCCCATCGCTGCGCAGGTTGGAGAGAGCGACTCAATGGAGGAGGTGATGCGCAAGTTCGACCTCAAGGGCACGCGCTATATGCCCGTGGTGAACGTATCAGGACATCTAACGGGGTATATCTCGCGCTCAAGAGCGTATAGCATGTACAGAAAAATGGTAGCCGACTTCTCGGCAGAATAAGAACTCTCAATTAATAATTAATACGCAATAAAGGGCAGGCTCTTTGTGGAGTCTGCCCTTTATTGGGTTTAGAACGGATAGCCGATTGCGAAATGAAGGCTCTGACTGTCCTTAAAGCGGTCGAAATTGTAAAAGCCGTTCTTATATGGCAGGTGTAGACCTATGCCCCAATCGAGACGCAGCACGAAGAAGTCGAGGTCGTAGCGGATGCCGATGCCCGTGCCGAGTGCCATCTCCTTAAGCACATTCTTCGGTTTGAACACCGCACCTGGACGGTCGCTGTCGCTGCGTAGTGTCCACACGTTGCCTGCATCGAGGAATAGTGCGCCATAGAGATTTCCGAAGAGACGTGGACGATACTCGAGGTTGGCTTGCAGCTTCATATCGCCTGTCTGGTCGAGATACGAGAGGTAGGATGTCTTGGCATGGTAGCGACCCGGACCAATACTGCGCACGTTGAACGCACGGATGCTATTGGCACCACCTACGTAGAACTGCTCGCTGTAGGGCGCACTGATAGCGTTGCCGTATGCCCATACCACGCCCATATTAACGTGTCCGACGAGCTTACTATGTTCGGTCAGCTGCCACGTCTTGCTGTAATCGGTCTCCACCTTCAGGAACTGCGCATACGGGTTCTTGAACATTGTTTTCTCCTTATCAGTCCACTTCTCGCCGAACGCCATATAACCAAGCGAAAGAAGGTTGGCAGCCTCGCTCAGCGTCACCTGCCAGAAGATTGGGTTATGAAGTCGGGCTGGCGACTGATACGAGAACGAGTAGCGCATCTTAGGCACAAACTGGTCGCTCATCGCCACAAGCAGATACGGACTCTTGTTCACCAGTTCGGTGAAAGCCGGTGTCATGTGCTTCATGTATTCGTACTGAATGATGAGTGGCGAGAACTGATGATGCACAAGCACTCGTGAGTGGGTCTTGTACGTCAGTTCGCCCGAGACGATATGGCGCTGGAAGAATCCCGAACGGTTAAGCACATCGAACGAACCCTTTATAAGCGTTGTCGGTGGGGCATAACGTATGTAGACGTGCTTTCCCTTTGCACGGCGCATACGGCGCAAACGACGTGTGAGACTGTTCAAAAACAGCAGTCGAGGCATCTCCACCGACACGTCTGCACCATATTCGTATGAGTTGAACTTCGAACTTGATCCGTCAGCTTGGTGTCCTGTCTGCCACTCGTAGGAACCTTTGAGGTTGACGGTAAGCTTCTCGCCACCACGGAAGGCGTTGCGCTTAACGAAACCAAGGTTCAGCCCGGGACCCACACGTCCGGTTGTCTTACCTACGAGATTGCCTTCGAGATAGACATCGTAGGGCTTGTCAAACACGCAGTTGAGCGTGATATCAAGCGTGTCACACGTCTTGGATGTGTCGCGCGGAGCAAACGAGAGGTCTACACGCGAGAAGAGACCCTTCGCGGTGAGCGTATTGATGGTTTGCTGATAAGCATCGTAGCTGTACATTCTGCCAGGGCGTATTCGCATATCGCGCGTAATCACACTACGACGCATCGGTTCGCGCTTGCCATTATAGACGATGGTATAGTTGCGACGGTGGGTGGTGTCGCGCAGTTGCTCCAACGCCGACTGCTTGCGCATCTCGAGATTGACGTGACCGATGTACCACTTGCGTCCCACTTCGTCAGGAAGGCTGTCGGCGTAATGCAGACGCACGCTCACCTCGCCAGGTTCGGCAATGGTGTCGGCGAGGTATGTAGCATAGCTCGGCTGATAATAGAAGAAACCCTTGTTGCGCAGGAGCGTAGAGATACGAGTGCGCTCGGCTTCGAGCACCGTCACATCGAACGGTGCGTCCTTCTTTACGAGCGATTTTGAAGCATTCTCCTCAATTATCTTTTGCGCTTCTTCGGGGAAGTTGGTGTACGTGAGCGTGTCGATAGTGTAGAGGTCGCCGAAGTTGACGTTGTACTTCACCTTTGCCGTTCGCGAGCTGTCGGATGTCAGCACGTCGTAGTTGACGTATCCACTGAAATAGCCACGCGCTCGCAGCAGTTCCTTCACCACTTGTGAGTGTAGCGCAGGATTGACAGCACTAAGCAGCACTGGTGGCTTACCGAACGTTGTACGTATCCACTTGCCCAAACCGCCACGCGAATGCTGAAACGCATTGTATATCCACAAACGGTAAGGAGGCATACGGTGGTACGGACTATCGAAGAGTGCACCGCCGCCTCCACTTCCTCCTGTGTAGAGTAGAAGTGGTCGCAAGCCACATAGTTCTCGTATTCAGTCTTGCGTAAGCCCGTGAACAGCTTGTCATCCTCGGGTACAGAACTTGTCGACGAGCAACCGACAAGCACCATTACACATATTATTATATATAACGTATTCTTCATATATCTTTACTTTTTAACACTGGTAGTGTCAGTATTCTGCACAGCCGTTGTATCCTTCTTCTGCTGCAACGAGGTTTTATTGCCGTTTTGCAGCATCATATAGTCGTTGTTGTCAATGCGCTTGAGACGGAATATATCCTTCAGGCTCTGCAACTTGCGACGCCAGATGAAACCGCCACCGAACTGACCGACGTAACCCTCAAGCCAATCGTACGTAGCACGGTCATAGAAAAGTTTCAGATACTTATTCGACTTTGGCGAGAGACGATACTCTAATGCCACATTGTCGAAGAACGTGTCGTTCTGATTCTCTATCTCGGCACCACTCGACACCTTTCCGCCAATCACGATGCGCAGACGGTTGTTGAGGAAGCGCTTCGAGAACTTGAACGAGTAGTCGGTGTGCACCGCACCAGAGCCAAGCTGCGTGTTGTCCATGCCGAACGAGAGGTCGAGCGTACGCAGTGCGCTGCCCGAGATGGCACTGATTTGCGAACTAAGGAACGAGCTGAGTGCGCTGTTCATGTTGAACGAGCCCATACTGTTGTCGGAGAGATACATACCAGTGGTGAGCATCGTCACGGCGAGCTTGCCACGGTTCTCTACCGACTGCGTCATCAGCTCGTTGTGTATCTCCTGGTCGTCGGGAGCATCAATGGTGAACTGCAAGCCCATGTCGTTGAGTGTCTTCGTTATCTCTACACCACACTCGAACGTCACGCTACGACCTACGCCAGCCTCATTGGTGACGGTAGTCTTGTTCTCCTCCGTCGCCGTGATGTTCAGACGCGGGTTCATAGCATTGCCCATAAACTCAACGTAGCTACCATCCTTTATCGTGAAAGTCTTCAGCGGGATAACGGGCAACGAATACTTCATCTCACCCTGTCCTATCGTGTAGCGACCGTAGAGTCCGAGTCCGTCCACTTCGGTGTATTTCATGCGCAGCTCGCCTCCGCCTACAATGTCCACATAGTTCGACTTTGTAGCGTTCAAGGCGCATAGCACGTGTGCACCCTCGTCGATGCTAACCGTGAGGTCCATCGTCAAGCCACTCAGCGGTGGACGCTCCACCTTCACGTCATCAGGATTTTTGAAGTTGACAAACTTCACAAGTCCGTCGAGTTGGTTGTCGGTGGTGAGCGGAGAGTCGCGCAGTATGTATGTGATGTCCGACGAGCCGAGCACGTCAAGACGACCACGGAAGCGCAAGGCATCAAGCGGACCATCGGCAAGACCGAGGAAGTTGACATACGCCTTGCCGAAGGCTTCTGAGCGTGCCTTCTCCTTCGAGTCGATGAGTAGGTAGTTGTTTGCACGCATACGCATATACATCGTCATGTTCGACATATTGCTGAAGTCGACATTGCCGTAGAGCGTCAGTGGATTACCATTGCGTGCGAAGAGTTGGAAGTTCTCAAACTTCATCTTGCTATCGGTTATCGTCACTGGGTCTTCGCACAAGCGCATCTTCACGCCGTAAGGCTCGCTCGCTATATACGCCGACTCGAACATCAACTCGCCATCTACGTCGAGGCGGTCGAGTTGTCCGTCCACTTTTACACGTCCGACGGCATATCCACCAAAATTGAGCAGACGGTCGGGGATGAAGCCGTTGAGCATCAACAATGGTGTGCGCTGCAACTCGATGTCGGCATTAAGATGTCCGAAACCACTTGTGATGTACGTACCGCTTAGCGTGCACACCTCCTGGTCGTCTATCGATAGCGTGCCGTCAACACAATGCTCATTGCCTTCGTCGCGTGGCATATAGATAAACTCGCTCGCCACATTACCAATCTTACAACCATCGTAAGACAAATTGTCAACACGCACAGATGATGACACCGACATATCGCTTTCGCTATTGATGTAGTGGAAGTCGCCATTCATCACACCCGACACGTTCGGTGCATACGGTATAACGGACAGCACTTTAGCGAGGTCGAAGCGAGTGAGTCCGATAGTGAGGTCTTGCAAGGCTTCGGTGCTATCGTTGCTAAACACCTTCACACCCATACCGTCATCAGCCAGCAACCTCATATCAGCCGAAATGCGATCGTCGTCGGCAAAGAACAGGTAGTTGCCCTTGTTCACCTTAAACTTCTTGTAGCCAAACACGGGGTCGATACCGCCGAGCGACACTCGTATACCGTTCTGCTCCATGTCGGCTTTCACACCAAGAGCCACACCAAGACGGTTGCGATCGTCGTAGATGCGTGTGCCGAAGAAGAGCGACTGTTGATAGAATGCGCCACGGAAGAGGGCGTTGAACACGTATTGCTTGTTGTAGCGGTTGTTACGTATCTGTCCATCGAAGAGCGTCTTCGTCGAGTCAGAACTGATGTTGACGCGTATTGTATCGAGTTGTATGCCTGCAGTCACGAGCGAGTCGATGCGCACATTACCATTGATGCCCTGCACGGGCGACGTGTTCATGTTAATATAAGCATCGCGGAACTCGTAGCCGAAACGTCGAGCAGTGCGCGAGAGGATGTTCTCCTTGCCGGCATTGAAGTAGACAGAAAGGTCGGGCAGGCGTTCGCGCAGACGCAGCTGGTCGATGTATCGTTCATTGCGCTGCTTCTCAGCCTCTATGTTCACCTCATTAAAGTTGTTGAGTATGTGCTCCACTGAACCAGCACCATCAACACGCAACACAAAGTCGCCACACGCCACATTGGCATGTGTTGAGTCGCTACGTGTGAATATGTCTATCAGAATGTTTTCAGGTCGATATGTAGCAGCCGAGTCGCGCAGCACGATATTGCCGACAACGCCCTGCATACTGTGCGTCGCCTTCAAATCCGACTTCACGTCCAAATGTGCTGTCATCGACGTTTTGAGTGGTCGCTCGGTGAGGCCGAGTTTGTAGAAGTCGGCGTAGAGCAGATTGCATATTACGTTGGCATCTATGCGACGATTGTCGAGGAGCGTACGTAGGTCGATAATGCCATTGAGCAGCGGTGTGCGACTATCGAGCAGTGCCCTTCCCACACCGTTGTGCACCTCTGCCTTTAGGTTTATGTTCGAGAGGTCATAATCGGTGTATTTGAAATTGTTCACCTTCACACGTGCATCGAGATGTGTCTTTGACGACAGAAAATCGAAGCCTGCACCATCAGCCACGAGCTCACCGCTGAACGGATGCAACCCCATACCCGGCATAAAGTTCTGAAGTGGCAATGCGTGTGCTTCCATATTGGCACGATAAGCCAACGAACGCATATTGAACGCGCCCCTACCGCGTAGCGAACCACCGCCTTGAGTAGCAACGAAATCCGTAGCATACTGCGGTCCATTCGCTCGGCAATTGCCTTTGAACGTAATGCCATTGGGTATGCACACTGACGAATTAGCATTCAAGCCCATCATAGGCAACAGGAAGCTGATGTTGTCGGCACGCGCGTCGAGGTTTATGTTGGCTGTAAGATGGTCTACGTCGGTTAGATTGCCAGCCTTGCCTTCGGCTTTTATATTGAACGCCGTTGGCAGTTTGGCAGACACCTCACGAATGTTGAGGTTCTGCATATTGCCGTTGATGTCGGCATGAAGGGAGAGCGGTTGCTCTGGCAGACGCAGGATGAACTGCAGAGGCATCATACCGAGCACTTGCAGTATGTCCGACTTACCTACGGAAGCATCAAGATACAGACGCATCACACCAGGGTTGGTGTCGGCAAAGGTAGAGAAGTCCATATCGGCACTCGCTTTAAGCCACGACACGGGCGTGGTAAGGCGGAAGTCGGGCAGCGAGATGTGTGCCGTGTCAAGGCTCACATGTCCCTTAGCACTGGTCACACTTATGCCGCTCTGCTCACGAAAGGCGCAACGGTTGAGTGCAAGCTGAAGCTGAGTACCTTCTTGTGCAAAACGCAACGAGTCGATGCGCAACGACACATCTTTAAGCTCGATGTGGTTGACATCAAGCCCTTTCTGTCGCAGGGCAAAGTTGTTGTCGTATGTCACAAAGCCGTCACGCCAGTCGAACGTGCCTACCTTGTAAACGCCCGTACCAAGATTGATGTCGCCATTTGCAGCACTGACATCAGCGAGTCCGACACCGATAGCAAGGGTGTCGCCGGGCATGTGTATCTTGACGGCTGAACGCTTCACCGACAAGTGGGTGAAGGCTATCTGCCAGTTGTTTTCGGTTTTGGTTGTGTCTTCTGGCACAGTGTCGCTGAGCGCAATATCAAGATTTGCATCGGTGAGAAGCACGGGTCCAAGGTCTACGGTCTCCTTCGTAAGTGCCACCTTACTCGGTTCTACCTTTAAACGCCCTACTCCACCTTTCACTCGTGCAGCAGGCACGAATTGCGCTGTATTGATATTCACGCGGCGGAAATCCAAGTCGGTAACTTCCACATTGCCTGCAAATAGCGGCATGAGTTTCACACCTACAATCAGTTCGTCGGCAGCAGCGATTGTATCAATATTATTATGCAGCGAGTCGTTAGGCTGAGTAGCAAGAAGTCCTTGTATGCTCAAATCGAGTGGGAAGCTAAGGCGCACACGCTCCACCGACACACTCATGCCGGTAGACTCCGAAGCATAAGCAGCAGCCTTCTTTACCACCCAGTTTTGCACGGGCGGTATGTAGAGCAGCACAGCCAACAGCACGAGGAGCACTATCGGCGTGGCAAGAACGGCTGCCGCAACCTTTAAACTTCGTTTATATATAGGCTTCATCTTCGTTCTATTTTATATTGCAGTTCGTAATGTTCGAGGTATTCAGGAGGGTATGGCATCTTGCCATACCTACGCAGCCTTCTGATTAAGCAGACTTTTAGGAAAGGGAAAGAGGGTAAGCCTCCTTTAGGCGTTTAAGCCGAACTAAGCCTCTTGGATGGTGGCGTTTAAGCCGAACTAAGCCTCTTGGTTGGTGGCGTTTAAGCCGAACTAAGCCTCTTTAGGCCTTCTAAGCCCTCCCCGACGGGGAGGGTTGGGAGGGGCTTTTTTACTCTTTTACTTTTTTACTCTTTTACTTTTTTACTTTTAAAAGTTGCCAAAGTCTGTCTGCCGGCACTTCAGCCTCAACGCAAATTGGTTCTTTCGATACGGGGTGTACAAACTCTACGCGGCGTGAGTGGAGCGAGATGCTTCCGTCGGGGTTGCTGCGTGGTGCTCCATACTTTAGGTCGCCCTTTATGGGGCATCCCATGTGCGCCAGTTGGCAGCGTATCTGGTGATGTCTACCCGTGAGTAGTGTAATCTCAAGCAGCATATAGTTGTCCGACACGGAGCGCACCTTATACTTCAGAACTGCCTTCTTCGCACCTGGTACTTCCTTGGAGTGGGCGTAGCTTTTGTTTTGGCGTTCGTTGCGTGTGAGCCAGTCGGTTAGTGTTCCCTCTGGGGCAATATCACTGCGCTTCGTTATAGCCCAATAGGTTTTGTGGACATCGCCCGTGCGGAACATATCGTTCAGTCGCGAGAGTGCTTTAGAGGTCTTGGCGAAGACAACAAGTCCGCTCACGGGGCGGTCAAGACGATGCACAACACCGAGGAACACGTTGCCAGGTTTGTTGTACTTCTCTTTGATATACTCCTTCACGATGTCGCTGAGCGGTTTATCGCCGGTTTTGTCGCCTTGAACGATTTCGCCGCTACACTTGTTGACTATGATTATGTGGTTGTCTTCGTAGACTACTTTCATTGTTTGTTAGTTAATAAAAACACAAAGAGGGTGTATCAAAATAGAAGTTATGGAAGTTGGGGCTCCCGATAATTTCAGTTTTGAAACACCCTCATTATCGTAAAAAATCTGCTTGTAGACAGAATTACATGTTCATGCCACCATCTACCTGAATAACCTGTCCGCTTACGTATGAAGACATATCAGAAGCGAGGAATACGCATACGTTTGCGATGTCTTCTGTCTGACCTCCGCGACGCAATGGAATCTTCTTCATCCAGTCCTTGCGTACGTCCTCTGGAAGCTGTGCTGTCATAGGTGTCTCGATGAAACCAGGAGCGATAGCGTTAGCACGCACGCCCTTCGGACCAAGCTCCTGAGCGATTGACTTTGCCAAGCCAATCATACCTGCCTTAGAAGCCGAGTAGTTGCACTGGCCAGCATTGCCATGAACGCCTACTACTGACGACATATTGATGATTGAACCGCTACGCTGACGAAGCATGATCGGCGCACAAGCGTGGATGAAGTTGAACGCTGACTTGAGGTTTACGTTGAGCACTGCGTCCCACTGAGCCTCAGACATGCGGAGCATCAATCCGTCCTTTGTGATACCAGCGTTGTTCACCAACACGTCGATAGAACCGAAGTCGGCATGTATCTGCTTTACAACTTTCTCTGTCTCCTCAAAATCGGCAGCATTGCCTGCGTATGCACGACAAGTAACGCCCAAAGCCTCAATCTCCTTACGTGTAGCCTCAAGTCCGGCAGCCATGTCGTCGTTGAGCACGAGGTCGGTGAATGCGATGTTTGCGCCTTCAGAGGCGAACTTCATAGCGACAGCCTTTCCGATGCCGCGGGCTGCTCCCGTGACGAGGGCAGTCTTACCTGTTAATAATCCCATTTCTTAAATTATTAAATATATAAACGTTTCTAATTGTTCAATTTCTTTCCGAGCGCACCATACACCACCTTTGCCACGAGCGGCTTGCTGGCTTCCTCGGTGAGTCCGTGACCGATGCGTCCGTAGATGAACGGCACCTCAAGACCCTTTATACAATAGTGGGTGATATCAGCTACGAGGTTTACGTCGTCGATATCAAACTCGCCATCCGCCTTGCCCTCCTGATAAACCTTACGAAAGAGATCTATCTCATAGTCGTCAAACTTTTTGCGCACCTTCTCCACCATCCAAATATTGCGGAAGAACTCGGCACGCAGATTGCCATTGCGCACTACCGTCTCTCTAATCATGATCAGATGGGTGTAGATAAGCTCTATAACCTTGTCCAACGGACGCATCTTCATAGCAGCCACCTCGTCGAGTTTGTCGCTCAAGCGCTCCAATTCCGACTCTATCACAGCCGAATACACCTCCTCCTTGCTATTGAAATAGGTGTACAACGTGCGACGACCTTTGCCCGATGCCACGGCGATGTCGTTCATCGTGGTGTTCGCTACGCCGTTCTTTGCAAACAGCTGTCGCGCAATATCTATGAGTTTCTGACGTGTCTTGGATATTGACATATTGAGATTACCCCTTTCCTGTTTATTTTAAACGAATAAGCAGAGCGTTGCAGCACTCTTTAATGGACGAGAGTTGCATTTGCACACACTCTCTAACAATGTGCAAAAGTACTGCAATATTTTCAAAAAAGCAAATAAATGGGCGTTAATATGCTCACTTATACCGCATTTCTTCATTTATATCCACATCCGCGCCGGTCGATGCAGACATCCGCGCCGGTCGATGCAGACATCCGCGCCGGTCGATGCAGACATCCGCGTCGGTCGATGCACAACCGCCCAAAACCTACAACAACACTATTGTACGTCAGACTTAAAATAAAAGAAGTTATACTTTGAAGGTTTAAAAGATTTTCATATCTTTGCATAAGAAAGGCTGCATCTCGGCAATTCAAGCAAACTTGATTGCACTCGATTTGCACTTTCTTTGCATAAAACCAACTAAAACCTATATCATAATATGACGCTAAACAAACACACCACCATACTCAGTATGGCTTTCGCCGCAATCATGTCGTTTGGCACTATGCAAACCGACGCTCAGTCGCTCTCGCCGTCAACCAAATGGCAGTGGGATAAAGGTAAAATCGTGATTGAATCGCCCGAACGACCTGCCGGACAGAAGGACGTGCTACAGTTAGCTCTGCCGAAGATGAAGACTGTACGTGTGGGCTTCGTCGGTCTGGGTATGCGCGGACCAAGTGCTGTGGCTGACTTCGCACTCATCCCTGGCGTAGAGATCGTAGCACTATGCGACTATGAACACGACCGTGCCGAGCGACAGAACGCAACACTACGCAAACACGGGCTGCCTCCAGCTGCTGTATATTCGGGCGAAAAGGGATACGAGGACTTATGCCGACGCAACGATATCGACCTCGTGTACATCGCTACCGACTGGGACCACCACGCCATTGTAGCAAAGTGCGCTCTCGAAAACGGCAAGAATGTGGCTGACGAGGTGCCGTCGGCTATGAACCTGGAAGAATGTTGGGAACTGGTAAATCTCGCCGAGCAGAAACAGCTCAACTGCATGATTCTTGAAAACTGCTGCTACGACTGGTTCGAAATGCGAACGCTGAACATGGCGCAACATGGTGTATTCGGTGAGATAATACGTGCACAAGGAGCATACATCCACAATCTCGACGAGTTCTGGGACTATTATTGGAAAAACCCAAACGGTTCCGACCCCGAACAACTGGGATGGCGACTAAAATACAATCGCGAAAATCGTGGCGACATATACGCTACGCATGGCTTAGGACCAGTAGCGCAGGCACTCGACATTCATCGTGGCGACCGCATGGCACTACTCGTGGCAATGGACACAAAGAGCGTACACGGAAAGGAGTTGGTGGAGGCAAAGACGGGTAAGCCGTGCAACGACTTCCGCAACGGCGACCACACAACAACACTTATTCGCACCGCAAATCAAAAGGTTATAGAGCTGCAACACGACGTGATGAACCCTCAGCCCTACAATCGACTATATCAGCTAACTGGCTCACGTGGCTTCGCCAACAAATACCCCATCGAAGGATACGCTTTGGACAGCAAACAGCTCACTGCAAGCGGTGTGCAACCACAGGTGGACAACCTCTCTACACATAGCTTCATGCCTGAAGCCGAAAGAAAAGCACTCGAAGAGAAGTACGAACACCCAATTCTGAAGAAGTTCGGTAAACTGGCAAAAGAGGTTGGAGGACATGGCGGCATGGACTTCATTATGACTGCACGTCTCGTCTACTGCCTACAAAACGGACTGCCGCTCGACATGGACGTGTACGACTTGGCAGAGTGGTGCGCCATCGCCGAACTCAGCGCATTGTCAATGGACAACGACTGCGCTCCAGTCACCTTCCCCGACTTCACTCGCGGACTATGGAACAAGTACCAAGGCTACCGCCACGCCTATGCTTCGCCTGAGGAAGAGGCAGCAGCAGAAGCTATCGCCCAAGCCTTCACAAAGGCATCTAAAGAGGCAACAGCTAAGTTGAAGCTATGGCAGCTCTACGACAATGTGCAGAATGCCAAGAGCGATGCAATGAAGCAGAAGGCACAAACTGCTCTCAACAAAGCTATAGCCAAGGCAAGAGCAATCGTAGCCAAACAACTGTAACACCCCTCAACACCCCTTCACCCCTTCACCTCTTTTTACCCGAATAACAATACTTAATCAATCGCCTGCTATATGATAACTCTTCCCGAAAGTTTTTGGATTTTATTCGTGATAATAATCTTTTGCCTTATAATAAAGGAGGCGAAGAATGGGGGCTCGCATTCATTAAATCCAGAAAAAGCTAAACAAGAACTCGAAGACGCCAAGGAATCACTTGCGTTTACAAGCCGTACAATGTGGCTTACACGTGTTGCAAGTAGAGAATCGCGACGCATGGAGAAGCGCCTTGAATATCTGTACCGTCTACGCAAAAAGGCTGTAAAACGCTTTGGCGAGGAGTCTGAGCAAGTAGCACGTATAGACAAATGGTTGAGCGAGGTGCGGCGATACATGCTTGAATTTTCAAGAGTATCGACATATGCTTACAAATTAGGGACTGGAATTTGAATGTATTTCGAATATTTTTCGTATATTTGCGGTATAACCAATTAATTCGTCTGCAATATGTTAGCAATACTTATTTTCAGCTGGATAGTATCAGTCCTTCTTGTATTTTTAGCCGAAAGAAATAATGGCTATTCTTCATCGTTGAGTCACGATGAAAAAATAAAAAGAATTAGAGAAAAAAGACGCAGAGTAGAACAAGAAATAGCTGCTATGACTGCAAAGCGAAAAGAAGAACACCGTATATGGATGGAGCTTATGGGTTTCTCAAAAAAAGAAGACATAGACGAAAGCAAAAAAGACAACACCGAGAAAACACAATAATCATGTATTTTCCAGGTTTTTATATAAATGCTACTTTCGGTTCACAAACCAAAAGTAGCATTTTTTATGACAACAACTCAAACTTTCGAGACCATTTTAACTCCAGACTTTGCAGTCTCGAATATTTTGCGTATATTTGCGGTATAACCAATTAAATAATTAAATTATGCTTATCGAATTTACAATATTTGGAGCCTTGTTCTTTGTTTGCGTAGCCATTCGTTTTTTAGGCGAGAGTATACGTGATGAAACGAAACGTAGTAGCGTTGCCCGTAGAATTGAGCGAGAGGCAAAGAGGCGCAAATTGGAGTTAAAACGCGCAAAATTAAAAGCAAAAAAAGAAGAAGATGCCCGCAAATGGAAGGAATTTAATGAAGCCTACAAGGAAATATTAAAGGGCAATTACTAAAATTAATATTTTTCAGGGCTTATATAAACAACATCCTTATTATGAAAAGCTTAGAAATAAACGAATTGAGAGCAAAGATAAAGTCTCTTGCTGAGCATAACGGATCAAATAATATTGTTGTGTTTTTAACAATCCAATATTATTTTTTATCTTTGC
>OKSN01000569.1_pt1 | contig 23403 bp, 14 predicted proteins | sample 1606191 | NCBI WGS metagenome assembly OKSN01 (sample SAMEA3879535, study PRJEB24766) | human gut metagenome | biome: human-associated habitat; feature: feces | place: USA | collected 1985/1987
CGTCAATGTAATTTAGTTGTGTGCTATTCCTATGGTTGGTTATTGCCTCGCGGCTAACGATTTAAAAAAATCACTTTAACGTTTTATTAAAACAATGCAAATTTAAGGCAAAAAATCTTATTTGCAAACTAATTGGCAGATATTTTCTGCAAAATCTTATTTTTTTTCATCCAAAAGGCCCGGGCGAAGCTTTTTAGTGCGCTCCAACGCCTGCTGCATCTGCCAATCCTGAATAAGACGCGGATTTCCGCTCAGAAGGACATCCGGGACTTTCCAGCCGTTGAACTCGGCCGGCCTTGTATAGACAGGTGGCGACACAAGCCCGTCCTGGAAGCTGTCGCTCAATGCTGAGGTCTCGTCAGTCAGCGCTCCAGGGATGAGGCGGACAATGGAGTCGGCCAAAAGCGCCGCCGGAATTTCTCCGCCGCTGACGACATAGTCCCCTACAGATATTTCACGGGTAATGAGATGCTCGCGGACTCTCTCGTCCACACCTTTGTAGTGGCCACAGAGAATAATTATGTTCTCTTTCAATGACAGTTCATTGGAAATGCCCTGCGTAAGCTGTTCGCCGTCCGGTGACATGAAGATTATCTCATCATAATCCCGCTCCGACTTGAGTTCTTCTATCATCTTGAACACAGGTTCGACCATCATCACCATGCCGGCATCTCCTCCATAACAATAGTCATCAACGGTTTTGCGTGGTCCTATTCCATATTTACGCACATTGTGAACATAAATTTCCACAAGTCCTTTCTTGCGGGCACGACCGACTATCGAGTAGCCGAGCGGGCTCTCGAGAAGTTCCGGTACTACTGTGAGTATATCTATTCGCATAAAATCAAAAAAAGCTGAGGGATGATGCCTTATTAATCTTTAAAAAAGGCTGTGCACTTTTGGGAGTACACAGCCGTCCTCTAATAAAAACTGATATAAATAGGGCCTCACGGCTTCTTTGTTCGACAAAGATACAAATTAGAATGAATATGTCAAACCAAAAATGAAGTTAATTTCACTTTGCGGAAATAAACTTGTCCAAGATTGCGCTAATTTGTTCTCTTTCTGGAAGAAACACAGCTCTCCTGCAACATCTGAGTAGTACTTCTTGTTGAACAGGTTGTTCACATATGCGCGGAGTCCGAGTTTGCCGGAACCGACATTGAACTCATGGCTGAGCATAAGATCCGAAACGAAATATGCAGGAGCCTTCCTGTCATTGCACTCTGTATTGTCCCAATACTGTGAACCGATATATTTTCCGTCAATGGAAAGAGTCGTGGTCTTGAGCGAACCGCCTGCGAATGGCTTGAACGGAGACCAGGAGATTCTTGCCATACCTAACACTGAAGGCGACATACGCATTGTTACAGTTCCGAAATTCTTGGAATATGAGCCTGCAGACTGCCATGTCTCTTCAGAATCATACTGTGCGCAGAAAAGTGTGTAGTTGTGGATCTGGTTCATGCTGAGCGTAGCATTGGCCTCTATAGTCAGCCCATCGACAGGCGAATACGCTGCAGCAAGCTCCACTCCCCTTCTCCATGCACGCGGAACATTCTCCTTGATAGCATAACCCACATTGGACAGTTTTCCGGTTTCGAGAAGCATGTTCCAGTACTCCATCATGTAGAGATTGGCAGAAGCGGCAACCTTTTCGCCGGTAAAAGAGTAACCGAGCTCGATATCGAGCATCTGCTCCGGTTTCAGGGTCACCTCACCCTTGTTGCCGAGCGAAATCTCCTTGTTCATGGTCAGGATCTGCTCCTGAAGGTCGCTCTTGCCAGGTTCGCGGTTTCCCAAAGCTGCTGAAACATAAGCCTTGTGCTGAGGAGCCCAGGCGAATGTGAGTCCCACACGCGGATTGAAGAAATTCCAACTGTGCTTGTATGCAAGCGACTCGAAATAATCATCATCTTCGCCTGACATATCGAGGAACACTCCCCTGTACTGAAGGTCAGCATAAGCGGTAAGCCATTCCAATGGCCTGTACTCCGCACGGACAAACGCATTAAGTTCCTGTTTCAGACCTCTGTGTGAATACCACGCACGGGTATTGTTGTAGGTATCATAGTCGAAAGCATCACCCATCACGCTGCTCCAGATGACCTTACCGAAATGGTCGCCGTCATATCTGGAAGCATAAACGCCGCCGGTAACATCCAGTTTCTCAGACTTGTAGGTCAGGTTCGAATTGAGCACATAATAGTCATTGCCCATGGCTTTGCGGACAATGAAATCCGATTTCTGGTGCACATTGCCGTCCGCGTCAGTAAAATCAGGCAGACGGTATTTGCTGAATTTCTTGCCGGCCTTGTAGTTTTCGTAATATCCGTCACCACGGGTATAGTTGAATGTCGTACTCCATGTCAGGCTGTTCGCAAACTCGTGAGTATAGTTGAGCTGGATATGGTGCTGAGTGTAATTGTCAGTATCATTGTCATAATAGTGCACAGCACCATCGGCATCATAGAACTCACCTGTAGAGTTGTACTTTCTGTTCGTCTTGTACATCTGCGGGTCAATGCCGTTCCAGGTAATTCCTGAATGCTGGTCGCCCATCAGGTAGGTCAATTTCAATGAGTTGTTTCCCTTGAGCCAGCCGAGAGCCGCAAATGCAGACTGCACTTTGGCCTTGGCGTTGCGGATATATCCGTCAGTACAGTCCTTGGAGTAGGCTGCACTGAAATACAGTCCGGACTTGGTCAGGCCGGTTCCCGCAGAAGCCGTCATTGTCATTGTATTATACGAACCCGCAGCGACATTGACATAACCGAATGGGCTTGTGCCGACAGAAGCCGTGCTCATATTGATGCTCGCGCCGAACGCACCCGGACCGTTGGAAGAAGTTCCGAGACCGCGCTGGAGCTGTACTGAATTGATCAATGATGTCAATGCCGGGATGTTCACCCAGAACACTTCCTGTGATTCGGCATCATTGAGAGTGATTCCGTTGAGTGTGACATTGATCTGGGAGCCTTTCACGCCACGCACGGTCATTTTGGAGTATCCGAGTCCGGTACCGCCTTCAAGGCTGGTGACGACAGACGGCTGCAGGGACAGCGCCTGAACCAGAGAGTTCATCGGATTTACTTTTCTGAGTTCTTCTTTGTTAAGATTCGTGAAAGTTACAGGTGTGTTTTCGCCCGCCCTCGAAGCTGAAACTATGACGCTGTCGAGTTTCTCGATTTTGTCAGGATTCACGTCTCCGGCAAATGTCGGGACTGATACGGCGCACAGCGCCCCAAAAAATAAAAAACCTCGCATAAGAATAAATTACGCAAGGGGTACGCACATTACGCGCTTGAGATCAGCGTTCCCTACGTCGGCATTATCCGAATCAGGTTAATGGGTATAATCTCAACCGGTCTTCCACCGACTCTTCCGAGTCAATGCGGAGTTCCAGTACCCCAAGCTATTGTTGTATTTTTATTAAACCGGCGGCGAAGTTACGATTATTACTTGACTTCCACAAGTTTTATTTCGTACAATCTGCACCAGTTCTTGCCGGTGAGATAGATTTTTCCGTTCTGAGGATTGTATGCAATGCCGTTCAGCACGTCGGTATCGTCATACCTGAGCCTTGACGGCAGCAGGCCTGAACAGTCCACGGTCGCCTCGACATTGCCGTCCGCAGGATTGACGATCACGATCAGGTCCGTAAGATAGACATTGGCCCAAATCTTCCCGTCTATATACTCGAGCTCATTTAGGTCATTGACGGGACGGCCGTTCAGACGCACGGTCACCTTGCGTGCAGTGCGGAAATCATCGTCGAGGAAATACAGGTTTGCCGAGCCGTCCGATGCAATCAGGGTTTTACCGTCAGTCGTAAGTCCCCATCCTTCACGTGGATACGAATATGACTTCTTGTATTTCAGGGTCTTGGCATCATAGACGAAAGCGACATTGTTCTGCCAGGTAAGCATATAGATATTGCCGTCCTTCTCCACCGAGCCTTCGAGGAAATACCGCCTGTCGAAATTCAGACGGAACAATGCCATGCCTGTGCGGATGTCCACCTTGCGGAATGTGGATCTGCCGTTCAGACCGGTGCTTTCATACATCTGTCCGTCGTAGAAAAACAGTCCCTGAGTGTAAGATGTCCTGTCGTGCGGATATTCGGCCACCACCTGAGCCTTGTACTGACGCACCTTCGCATTGACACAGGAAGATGCCAAAAGGGACAGGACAATGACGACCAGACAATATATTGCACGACAGTTTTTCATATTCAGAAGCGAATTTATTTTCTAAAGGACGTTTTTTACTGCAAATCGCATTCCAGCCCTCTCTGCCTGCGATAATCCAATGCCGCCTTCACGAATGCGACGAAAATCGGCTGAGGCACTTCCGGTGTACTTTTCAGTTCAGGATGGAACTGTACCCCGATGAAGAACGGATGTGTAGGAATCTCCACGATCTCGACAAGACCGGTTTCAGGGTTACGTCCGCTCGCCTTCAGCCCTGCAGCCTCCATACGCGTGAGGTAATGTCCGTTGAACTCATATCTGTGTCTGTGTCTTTCGGAAATAAGTTCCTTGCCGTATATTTCATATGCAAGCGAATTCTTGTCCAACTGGCAGTCATAAGCGCCCAGACGCATCGTGCCGCCCTTTATGGTGGTGCTCTTCTGGTCCTCCATCAGGTCAATGACCGGATCAGGGGTAGAAGGATTCATCTCCGCGGATGCCGCGTCCTTCAGGCCGAGCACGTCTCTTGCGAACTCCACCACGCACATCTGCATACCTAGACAGATACCGAAGAACGGGACATTGTGCTCTCTTGCATATTTGATGGCCTGGATTTTACCTTCGAGTCCACGTTCCCCGAAGCCCGGAGCGACCAGTATCGCATCCATGCCTCCGACTTTTTCCTCGACATTGGAAGCATCTACGTACTCACTCTGTATCGTATGGACATTGACCCTGCACTCATTGGCAGCACCGGCATGGACGAATGACTCCAATATGGATTTGTACGCGTCCTGAAGCTCGACATATTTGCCTACCAGCGCTATATCCACCTGATGCTTAGGGTGATAGAGCTTATTCAGGAACACTTTTAGGTTCGCAAAATCAGGCTCCGGCAAGTCATTGATATGAAAATGGTTCAATATCATCTCGTCAAGTCCCTCAGCTTCCATGTTGAGCGGCACCTGATAGATGGACGGGGCGTCGATAGACTGGATTACGTGTCCCGGTTTCACATTGCAGAACAATGCGACTTTACGTCTTATCTCCGGGGTGAGTTCCTTCTCAGTGCGGCAGACTATCACGTCAGGATGTACACCCGCCTGCTGGAGCATCTGTACCGAATGCTGTGTAGGCTTGGTCTTCAGTTCTTTAGCTGCTCTGAGATAAGGGACCAATGTCAGGTGTATGCTGGCAAGGTCTTCTTCTGGCAGTTCCCACTGAAGCTGACGTATCGCCTCGAGAAACGGCTGGGATTCCATATCACCGACAGTGCCTCCGACCTCAGTGATGATGACGTCGAATTTTCCCGTTTTGCCGAGCAGAAGCATTCTACGCTTGATTTCATCAGTGATATGAGGGATAATCTGTACTGTCTTGCCGAGATAAGCACCTTCACGTTCCTTGTTTATGACTGTGAAATACACCTTTCCGGTAGTGACGTTATTGGCCTTTGTCATATGAACACCCAAGAACCTCTCATAATGTCCGAGGTCCAGGTCCGTCTCTGCACCGTCATCCGTCACATAGCACTCGCCATGCTCGTAAGGATTCAACGTTCCCGGGTCAATGTTGATGTAGGGATCAAATTTCTGAATGGTTACTCTAAGTCCTCTGGCTTGTAGTAGTTTCGCTAGTGAGGCCGCGATGATTCCCTTACCGAGGGAAGAAGCCACACCTCCTGTTACAAAGACGTATTTCGTGTCCATATTCGTTTTATTATCTTTAACAGGGGCACAAATTTAACCATTTTTTACAGATAAAGAAGCATTTTGTGCGGAAAGATTCCCCAAAATGCTTCTTCATCTGTAATGTCATTTTCGCGGATTACTGGTCGCGCCCGGTCATGGACTTTATGAATTCCACCTCAGCCGGTCTGTAAGGTGTACCGTCTGGTTGAAGAATATCATGGAACCAAGGGTCAGGTTCTTCCGTATACGGAATCTTGTTGCCGTCCTTGTCCACCTTGTTCCATTTATAATGGCATTGCATCGCGCCCCTGACCAGTCCGAAATCATATGCCGCGACCTTGTCCTTCTTCAGCACCGGAAGGACGGTCTCGAACGTGCTTCCGAAAGGCCTTGCCAGATATTCCGTGCAGAAAATCGGGCGGTTGAAAGTCTTCATGAGATCCACGAACTTCTGCATCTCCTCTGCCGGCTGATAGCAATGGATGCTGAGCACGTCACAGTTTTCACAGAGGAAAGTGACCGTAGGAAAACGCGTGGTGAGGTTTCCGCTGCCGCTCAACGGCCTGGTATAGATCGGAGCTGTAAGCGGCTGTGACGGATTGACTTCTCTGGCCCATTCGAACACTTTCTTCAGCAGCGGATAGGTATGGCATGCAGGCACGTTCTCGGGCTCATTGTAAAGACACCATGCGATTATACGCTTGTCATCCTTGAAATGGTCGAGCACATCCTGTTCATATTTCTTGACCCAGCCCCATTGGGACGGGTCATTGACTGCTTCAATTCCCGGAGTCTGGGCCCAGATGCCGTTATGGATGCCTGGAATCGGTGAAATTTTCTCGTCCACATAACGGTCACGTGAACCGCCGTTCGTAAAGAGGGTCACAAGGCTGCTGATGCCGTGACTGTCAGCGATTTCGAGGAACTTTTCAATGTTCGCGAAAAACGCATCCCGGTCGGCGCTCCAGACCTTGTCATGAAGGAAGATCCGGACGCTGTTGAACCCCAGGTCCTCGGCCCAGCCCAGTTCCTTGTCAATCTCCGCCGGGTCGAATGTGCTCGGCTGCCACATCTGGATCTGGTTTCCCGCATATGCCGGAACATAGTCGCAGCCCACAGGCCACTCCCTGGCGGCATACCATTCATTGGCCTTTTCTTCGGACCAACGCTGCGCGATGGGCTGCACTTCATTGCAGGAGACGATAACCGCCGCCAGCGCAAGTATTGTCAATGCTTTTATTGGTTTCATGATTATTTGATGGTTTTGGTTCCGCCTCCATAGATGTCGGAAGCTGTGACGGCATTTCCTTGATATGTACAGTTTGTGATTGTCAATGATTTTCCGGTATTGACTATTCCTGCAAATCCCTTTGCGACAGGCGCAACCGGTCCCAAATCGAACGTAGCAGTAACATCAGCACCATTGATGAAGACATAATCCTTTGAGGCCACCCATCCGAGAGCCGCGCCGAGAAAGCCGATAGGTTTTCCTTCGTAGGACTTGAATATTGTTGTTGCAGACGGCTTCGTATCAATGCTCAGCATAGCGCCTCCGCCTACAAGCCCTCCGGCAATGTCGCCGCCAAGCGCCGAACCGGTAGTGATAGTACACGTACTTTTTCCTCTCACGATTGCTTTGTCTACCGATGAGAGTCCGCACATATATCCCGCGATTCCGCCGATATAAGTCTGACGAGCACCGGAATTTCCTAAGGCAGCTTTCTGCCCGTTCGCAGTATATACTTTGATATCACCAGTGTTTACAGCACCACGAACCACCGTATAATATCCGTTGTTAAGATAATGAACATCCTTAACATTCACACAACGTCCAACAATACCTCCAACAGCATAAGCATAATATACTCCGCCTGTCTCATCTTCAACAAATGATATACTGCCTGAATTAGAGCAGTTGGTGAATCCTGTAAAAGTGCTTCCTTCTGTACCTTTCTTACCGGCATTTATAGCAGCTACGACACCTCCTATGGCACCGCCTTTCATAACGAACTTGCCTTTCTTATGAATTGACAATGTGCCTGAATTGCTGCATTTGGACAATTTGGAGCATACGCCGTTATATTCAGCATTGGCAACAACTCCACCCAGATAGATGGTCCGAGCTGCTGAGAGATTCGCATCTATTGAGATTTCACCTTTATTATGAAGATCCGTGGCACTCCCGCTCACGGCATAAGCTACACCACCGACGACACATCCAACATCCACTCCGGTAACATTTATAGCACCCGTATTGGTACACCCGGTAATCGTTCCGGAACTGTACAGCGTAATTCCACCGACTTTCACTTCAGCAGTAGGATTCTTGATTGTAATATTTCCAGAATTCTTGCAATTGATAATCTTTCCATTGTTGCTACGGCAAATGGTGGAAGCATTGGTACTATTTTCTTCAAGTGTAATGTTGACACTACTCTCGCAATTGTTGATTTCTCCGCTATTGTTAAGAACCAACACGCCAGGCCATCCGTTGTTGGTATTGGCAATTCGCTCACCAGCCACCTTCAAATCCATAATTTTTCCGTTCTCGCCGACATGCAGAAACAGAGGTTCGGTTCCCGCGTGCGTAATGGTATGATTATGACCATAGAACTCACCATTCCACTCACATTTGCTGCCATCAGCCTTTTTGTCATTGGTACGTGGCAGATTCGTCGAAGAATAAATATCTGCCATAAGATGCACACCTTCATTTCCATCTACCGTTGTCTTCCAGGCTGACCAGTCCCCATTATTTACGGCAGCCACGAATCCATTCCAATCCTCAACGGTATAAATACCGCCTTCCAGATAAGTTCCTGCAGCATTGAAGGTAATTGTCGTAGGATAGACCTTTCCAGGAACGGCAGTGAAAGTCTTCATGCTGTGCACCACCTGATATTGATTTTCCGCATTTACGATAGTCAATGTCAATCCGCTTTTATACTCTCTGGCAGGTATTGCGATAAAGACAGGAGTTCCACTGGACACACCGGTCTCACCGCAGGAAATGGTGGCAGATGTATTTCCTATCGCCTTGCCTTCTTCATTTTTATGAGGCCCGAACGCGACTTTGGAATCGGTATATGCAATGGTATAAATTCCGCTGAGAGCCTCATTGTCATTGCCGTTGACACGTATGCTCTTGACCGTCGTACCGGTGACCACAACTTTCAGATAAGCCATGGCGTGTTTGAACGCAAGTCCTCCACCGGCCTCGCCACGTGCGGTCATTATTGCAGCATTCGGATCGAAGCCATTTTCCACATACTTCTGCGTGGAAGGAATCGTAATTTCAATAATGGCAGTGTCTTTTTTCTCAGTACTATATGAGCCTGCAACATACAAACTTGCAGGGTAAACCGCACAATACGGAGCATCCACCACAGGAAGTGTAAATGACGCACTCTTCTTGTTATCAGGATCAATGTCAATGTTCGTGCTGGTCTCGCCATTCACCAGAATCTTATCGCCGTCAGCCCAGAATACGGAGTAAGTCTTGTTGCCGTTGTCCGAGATCAATGTCTTGGTAACATCATCAGCATCAGGAGAATCCGACAGTTCGGCGCCTATCACCATTGTCCCGGCTTCGTCTTCCTGCTGTTCCGGAACCTGTATTTCTCCTTCAATTTCCTTGGCACAACCCGCTACGGCAAGAGCTACAGCCGATGCAGTCATGAAATAAATTATTCTTTTCATTGTCAATTTCATTTAGGGTTAATATTGCCATTCGAACATAGGATCTTCTTCCCCGAGATCCTCATTGTAGGCCTTTCTGGTACCAGATTGACAGAAACCGACTTCAAGATTCAAGTCGATTACTTCCAGCTTCGGAGAATAGTATCCACCCCCCCCCGAAAGAATAATTTTAGTTTCAGTGTTTTTCATGATAAAATATTTATTGTTAATTACTTACTTATTGCATCTAACCGCCGCATAAGAAATGCATGCGCGCTTCACATTCTGGATTTTGGCGCCATCATACGATATCGGAATCTGGGCATCATAACCCGACACATCCTTTGCCGGCATCAGACGCACATAGACATTGTCCTTTCCGAAAAGCTCCGCGGAAACCGGCAGAGTGAACGACATGTTCTTCGCGCCAGGGCAATGATATTGCCGATATGACCCGTTCTTCGGATAGTCCGGCACCGAATATGTCCACTCGTTCCCGACAGATGTATATTGTACGATATCCCCGGTGTAGGAATCGGCCTTCAGTGTCTCCCAATTCTCGCCGTCAGACGAATATTTCAGCCACCAGTAGCGCGGCGCTCCCACATCCATTCCCACGGTATTGAACGCTGCAATCTGTACGGACAGCGGTGCATTGGCAATGCTCAGGTCCGCAGTCGAGAACTGTATCTGCCAATAATACTCTTCCAGTTTAGGGTCCGCATGGTTCCCCGAGCACCAGTAGGCGCCCATCCACGCAGGGCCTTTCGACTGAGGGACAATGCCTGATGCAGAACCGGAAAGAGGCCCGAGCGAGCTCCAGTCCTGGCTTGGCGAAATCGCCCTCAGTTCAGGGGTCGAATATGTAAAGCCAGGCTTTTCTTTCACATCGGCGAAACTGGTCCATTCACAAAGAATCTTCGTAAACGGTTCACCATCAAGAGCAATGTCGCTGCGGTGCTGCGGGCGGATCTGGTATCTGCCTATATTGCCGAGTCCCGTCACATAGTCCGCAAGCCGGGAATCCATGGCAGCCGTGGCACTGTCCCACTCGTAATTGTCGCAAGTTTCATTGACAATGATACCGGTGACGGTTCCGCTTCCCCATGGAAGGGCCATGCCGTCACGAGCCCATGCGGCCGTCGTGTTCGTAAGGAGATAGATAGTATTGCCATGCTTGTCCAGCAGCGGCATCGGATATTTGTTGATGATGCTGGAGCGGGTATTGTCAATCGGAACGAAAGCACCCTTCGCAATAGGAATCGAACAGTCGGTGAGTGTAAGAATCGTGTTTATATCGCTGTCGCACAATTCATTGACCGACTTCGTACGCAGAACGACATCAGCTGAAGTCCCGGCTGCCGAAGACACGATATCGTATGCTTTCAGGCCGGAAACCGTATAACATTCCGGATCAATGCCGGCTGTAAGTTTGCGTCCTTTCAATGAAATCGCAGCAAGGTCGTAGCGGTCCAATGACATGGCATCCGCCGATTCGAAAACCAGTTTCACGCCATAATACTCGCCTTCCTCACTGCTCTGGAGATACACTGTCCTGGATGAAAGCGTCAAGTCCTGGATGATTACCGACATGTTCTCATTCGGAGCGGCATTCCCTTCGGAATCATCACTTATCACCCTACCGGTAAGCGCATAAGGCTTCTGGATAATACCCTGAGGGTCAATGTCTCCGTTCTCAAGACTGAGCGAACGCAGCCCAGCAACAGTGAGAGGTATGGTTTCCACCTCTCCGCGGACTCCCTGCGTGACATAGAGCCTGGCGGCAAGCTGACGTCCTACATTGTCCTTGGCGGTGAATTCGATTATTGCTGTCCTCGGAGAGTCTCCAAGGTTTTCCCTCACGGCAAAATTGAAAGTACCGTCAGCATTCACGTCCGCAAGAGGTTCCTCGATCCAGTCTCCCCCGTCAGGATAAATCACGTTTCCGCTGATTTCATCTGCTGGGATGATGGTTTCGAATATGGCTGTCTGCGCTCCGCTTTCAAACGGAACGGTCACATTCTTTTCCTTGAAATGGAAGGTAGCGTCTTCCGCACCGCTCTGGATAAGAGTAAGTTGCAGTTTACGGTGCCCGCTGGTCAGTAGCACGTCCGCCTTGCGCTCACGGCCACTGTTTTCTCCGAAAGCAATGCAGAGGTCGGCATCGCCGGTCCAGCTGGATTCCGACAGGCTCGCCCACTCCGCGCCTTTAGTAACTTCCGCACATACTTCGCCGGAAGCAATGATGCTGAATATGGCTTCTCCCCCGGCTGCATCCACGACTGCTTCATTTCTGGCGCAGCCAAGTTCGGTCACCTCGGAGAACTCCGGCTTGCGCTCACACGATGCAAGTACGGCCAAAGCGGCCAGTATTGACATTGATTTATATAATAATTGTTTCATTGCATTGACATTTATATATTACTCGCCGTATTCCTTGTTGGTGAGCACCCCGCCGGATGCTGCGACCTGGTCTGCCGGTATCGGCCAATAACGGTTGCACGGGCGGACATTCTGGCTGATGAGCGAGCCGGTGTTGTATTGTCTGGTGCGTTCATACCAGATGCCCCAGCGCACAAGGTCGAACTTGCGGTTGTACTCGCCCAGAAGCTCCTTCGCGCACTCGCGACGGATTTCTTCCATAAGGAGGTCAGCATTGCCGCCGACATCCGCAAGACTGAGGTCAGACAGGCCCGCACGGCTGCGTACCATATTGAGATAATGCAGGGACGATGCGATGTCGCCTTTCATCAGATTCGCTTCCGCAAGTCCGAGGACAGCGCCTGCGTATCGGAAAATCTTGTAATTGTTCGCGTCGCGGGTGCTTCTCATGTCCGGACACCAGAATTTGTTGCCAAGCCATGGAGTGCTGGACTGGTTCATCCTCGACCATGTCCCGTCGGCATTCTTGGAACCGAAGAACATGACCTGCTTTTCTCCGGTCCTTCCGGCATCGTCCGGGTCATAGCCCAGCCATCTCCAAGCAAGGTTTCCGGACCCTCCGCGGGCGGTCTTGGACCCATTCGAATACTCCCCGGACCTGAGGTCATCAGAAAGGTACGGGAGCAGATTCTGGCAGAGGAACGGAGTAGGACGCACTGACGTATATGTCATCGCATGGGAACCAAGTTCCGGAATACCGATTCCATAATAGATGTCGGAGATGATATCCTCCTGCGCAAATTCGTCACTGACAATGTTTTGAGCACGCAAAGGAGTGGTCCAGCTCGCCAGCGTACCGACAATTTGGAGACCGTTGGCCTCATAGATGTTCGGGACTTCCCATATAGATTCGCGGCTGTATTTCACGCTGAAAGGCACGTCGGAGAGAGGATACTGCGAGAGGTCGCCATAAATGGTTTCCAGCTGCCCGAAGAATTCCAATGCTCCGTCCCAATCCTTGTTCCACAGGCAGAGTCTGCCGCCGAGCATAAGGCCCAATGCACGGCCGACGCGGTAGTCGGTTCCGGAATCGTATGTCCTGCGTGCAGGCATGGCGGAAAGATTCTTTCGGAGTTCCTCAATGCAGAAATTACGGATTTCCGTGGCTGACATCCTCGGAAGCTTCACTATTTTCGTCCTGTTTTCTTCCGTGACACGTTCCGTATAGAAAGGCACGTCACCGAATGTGGAAGTCAGGATATACCAGTAGAATGAACGGAGGACTGCGGCTTCCGCATAGAGAGGAGCGGCCTCATTTTCATTGATATAGCCTTCGGAAACTGCCCTGTCCGTGTAAAATATCATACTGTTGGTACGGGACACGCCCTGGTAGCCGCGCTGCCAGACAAGGGATGCGGCACCCGGACGGGCCGGGGCGATATCACAGACCGCATCTATCTGATTGTCAATGTTCAGATACATCAGGTCGGTAGCGCATTCACACATTTCCCAGAAGCCCATATTGGTATAGATAAGCTTCAGCGGAGAATAGCAGGCATTGAGTCCTGTCTTGATCTGTTCCACACTGCGGTAATATTTGTCACCTTCAGTGTAGGACGTAATCTTTTCCTTCAGCGAACATGACATTGCGCCGAAGATCAGCAAAGCTATTGCAATTGTCTTTTTCATATTCTAGAAGTTCATCTGAAGATTAATCACGAATGTTCTCGGGCGAGGAAATGCGCCATCATCGATACGACGTGTCACGGAACTGGTGGAGACATCAGGATCGAATCCGTTATAGCGCTTCCAAAGAAGCAGGTTCTCGCCGCTCGCGCCCACGACGATGCTCTTGCACCAGTTCTTGGCAATGTTGAAGCGGTAGCTCAATGACACCTCTTTCAGTCTCACATAAGACGCATCATATATCATGCGGTCGCTGGCATTGTAATCCTCCTTGCCGGCACGAGGGATATCGGAGTCAGGATTCAGTTCCGGGTCCCACGATTTAAGCATGAAACGGTACTTGTTGTATGCCCTGGAGCCGCTTCCTGCAAGGATTTCACTGATATTGTATATCTTTCCTCCAAGTGACCAGGTGGCAAAAATCTTCAATGAAAGATTGCCGATGGTGAAATTGTTCTGCAAGCCGCCATAGAGGACCGGATCAGAATTGCCCTGGTAGACAAGGTCGTTCTGGTCGAGCAGTCCGTCATTGTTCTGGTCCACGAAACGGCTGATTCCCAGCTGGGAAGAACCGGAACTGACGTATGTCTTGGTAATTTTGTTCCTTTCAATCTCATCTTTGCTGTGCCATACGCCGGCATATTGATATCCCCAGAGGGAGTTCAAAGGATATCCGGCACGGTAGCCGTACAGAGGCTGCGTGGTATTGCGGAAATTCACATAGGTCGGCACGAGACGGTCCTCTCCTGCATCGATCACGCGCTGGTCATTGTGCGAAACGGTAAGCATCGTGCTCCAGGAGAATTTTTTCGAGACGATGTTGCGCGTCGTGAGAGTGGCTTCAATTCCGCGGTTACGGGTACTTCCCATATTGGTAAAATATGTGTCGTATCCAGTTGACTGGTTGGTTTTCATAGCCAAAAGGAGGTCGGAAGTATTTGACTGATAAGCATCTACTTCGAGATTAATCCTCTCGCCGAAAGCAACGAAATTGAGACCGACATTGTATGAGTCCGTCGTTTCCCATGTAAGGTTTCCGTTGCTCAGACGGGTGTCGTAGTATGCAATCGGGCGGTAATCTCCCAGCATCCAGACGCCCTTGTCGGAGGTCAGGGTCGATTGGGACATATAGGTGCCGATGGCATCATTGCCGCTCCGTCCGATACTTGCACGGAGCGAAAGGTCATCCAGCCACGACACTCCTGCCAGGAAGTTTTCCCTGCTGATGTTCCATCTGACGGCTGCGGCCGGGAACACTCCCCACTTGCGGTTCGCAGCGAAGTTCGAGGCTCCGTCGGCACGCATTGTCAATGTCAGATAGTATTTCTTCAGATAGTCGTAGTTCACTCTGGCGAGGAAAGACATCGAAGTCTTTATGTTCTCGTAGCTGCGGTTCGTGGTGCAACGTTCATCCAGGAGGCCGCCGAGATTCTTGTAGGTGACATTGTCATCCATATAGCCTTCGCCATTGAACCAATTGTAATTCAGGTTCATACGTTCAGCCGTAAAGCCTGCGAGCAGGTTCATGGTGTGACGGCGGGCAAATGTGCGGTCGTATGTAAATGTATTCTCGCTGAGGAGGACTTGACGGTCCTGCCGTATCGCCGTCGCCGTTCCTCCGGTAAGGTTACGCTGTGCCACCGGAAGGGTTGAAGGCGCGTAACGCAATGATTGATAAGCATCTGTAGTAAACGAGAACTTGCTTACGAATGAGGCGAAACGGCTGAATATGAGACGCACCCAAGGCAGGAGGTTCAGATTCGTCTGCTTGACATCATAGCTGATCTGCTTGGCACAGATATATGGATTGTTGAACGGTGCTCCGCCTGAAGCGTATTCCGAACCGAAAGTATTCCATGTGTCATTGATGCCGAGCAGCGGGCTGAGATATATGGCAGCCGTACTGCTGGTTCCGGTTATGGAGGCGCTGGACTTGTCCGTATGGCGCTCCGCATAATACAGACGGGCTCCGGCACGCATCCATTTGAGAGGCTGCGTCTCCACGCTCACCCTGCCGCTGATACGTTTGAATCCGGATCCGATCACGACACCTTTCTCGTCATGATATCCGAAAGAAGCTGATGCCCTGGTAACATTGGTACCGCCTTGTGCCGAGAATGAATAATCCTGATACACACCGGTTTGCGATAGCGCATCAATCCAGTCCGTGCCTTTTCCCTTGCCGAGGACCTCGTCCTGCGAAAAATAGAAATTACGGGACGGATCTTCTTTTCCGCCGATGTGTTCGGAAATGTAGTGCGTCATGTTGCAGTACTGCGCAAATTCCGACGCATCCATCAAATCGAGCGATCCGGCTATCTTGGATATACCGGCAGCCGCCTTGAAATTGGCCGTGAAGTTGCGGGATGTCTCTCGCTCCGTCGTGATGAGGATAACGCCATTGGCACCTCTGGAACCGTACAGGGAAGTGGAAGACACGTCTTTCAGGACGGAAATGCTCTTGATGTCGGCCGGATTTATCTCATTGAGGTCAGAAACCGCGTCGATTACGCCATCCACCACAATCAGCGGCGCATTGCCCGCACTGATGGACCTCGCTCCACGGATCTGGATGGACGCTTCCGCACCGGGTTCTCCCGTCGATGACATCATGTCCATACCTGCCACACGTCCCTGAAGGGCCGAGCTGACCGATGATGCCGGAATATCGTTCAATGATTTCATGTCCACTACGGAAACAGCGCCTGTAAGGTCGGACTTCTTGGCGGTTCCGTATGCTATGACGACCACATCGTCCAGCTTGGCTGCATCAGACTTCAAGGCCACATGAATCTTCACCCTTCCGTTCACCGGTTCAAGTTTTGATTCAAAGCCAAGACAACTGAATTCCAGAAATCCGTTTTTGGCTACTGTGATTTCATATTTTCCGTCCGAATCGGTCGCAGTCCCCCTGGTTTTCGACTGTTTATCAAGCACATACACCCCAGGCATAGGATTGCCTTCGCTATCCTTCACCGTTCCGCTGACCTTGATGCTCTGTGCGAATGACATTGTGGCAGAAAAGAGCAGCAGGAAAGTAAATATGAGTATTCTTTTCATATATGCGTACTTTTTTTAATCTATTTGATTGTCGGTTTGTTTCCTGTAGCATAGATTTCGCCCGAGCATTTGTCCACAGCGTCTGCAGGCAATGCCGCCGTAGATTTGCAGTTAGTAATTACTGGAACCGGCGTGACTTTCAGGATGTGGGCAACTATGCCGCCCACTGCTCCAATCTTCGCATTGACAGGTGCCAATGTGTTCTTCGTAATTCCGAATGAACCGGTGTTGGTACAATCGGCGATGTCCGTAAATGCTGCTCCACCGAGAATTCCTCCCACGAGCGCACAAGGTCTGGAGATTCCTCCGGCAAGAACGGCTCCGGTATTGGAACATCCTGAAATCTTGGCCGGGTTTGACGGAATGCCCACTACGATTCCGGAAATGCCACCCACGTACAATTGTCTCGCGCCAGACATGGCAGAAGATGCACCACTGGCAATGTTGCTGCAGGCGTCGATGGTACCGGAATTGGTACAACCAGTGATTTCCGTATAAAAACCGGCAGTAGGCGTAGGATTTACATACATTGCGGCAGCATCTCCTGACAACGGAGCTATACGCCCCACAATTCCTCCCACTGCATAGGCTCCCTGTGCTCCTGATTTCTGCAATTCATTCTCCCACAATGTAATCTTGCCTTCATTGGAACAGTTCTTCAGTTTCACGAATACTTCCTTGGTTCCGCCGTATGCTGATGCCAATATTCCCCCCACGGCACATTTATGGAGGCCGGAAGCGGCAATGGCATTTTTCAGAATCGTGATATTGCCGGTGTTCTTGCAATCCTCGAAGGTGCCGAGTTTACCTTCTGCATCAGGTCTGAACGCTAGACCTCCGCCGATCAACTCATGATTCCCGGTGAAAGGCAGGTTGATTTCGAAATCCGCGCTGTTCGTGCACGATCTCATAGTGCCGGCATTGGCTTCCACAAGACCGCAGAAATGGAAATTCGCGTCCACTGTCACGGTGAGTTTCGACTTGCTCTCGCAGTTTTCAATGATTCCAAGATTGGTTGCTGCCAGAACTGCGGAGGCATTTTCGCCAGGGTCCGTGCGCAATCCGTCGAGGTTGAGGTTCTTGACCACTGCACCTTCTGCAATTTTCTTGAACAGAGGCTTGGTTATCTTGTTGCGGGTCAATGTATAGTTGCCTCCATTCAGGATGCCTTCCCAAAGGTCAATCTGGTTAAGGTCATCTGCATTGACGATATTTGCGGCAATATTGACCTCGCCGGTATCAGGGTCCACCCAATCGGAATAATCACCGGCATTGACAGCATCGGCGAAAGTATTCCAGGATTCAGGGCCGGTGATAATCAGTGCTCCTGCGGGGACAAAAGTCCGCTTGCCCCAATCGGCGATCACACCTGCGTTTATGCGGGTATTCTCTCGCAACTCAATGACCATCTGACGGTTGTAGCTGTCTGTGACGGTAATATTGAAACCATCCGGATATTCGCCGGCAGGCACACAAAAATTAAGTTCTGCAGTTTCCGGGCTGCATGTTGCAAAACCGGCATCTGGAACAGATATTTCGATTCTGTTTTTACCGTCAATGGCTGACAGTTCACCGTTGGAGAGGTTCAGACTGAATTTACCTGAGATTGGAGTCGTCAGACTTGTCAGTACAATGCCTGAGATCTTATTCTTTCCGAAATCCATGGCAATGCGCACTACGCCACAGAGGTTCTTCAGTTCAAATTCGGTTTCGGAGGATTTTCCGTAGAGGACAGCTGCACCACTGCTGAAGGAACCAGGAGTCCATTTTTGGACAGACTGAAGCGAGACCTCGGCTGCTTCCGAATCCATTGCATCACATATCCAGCTCGGATAGACGACTCCATAAGGGGCATTGACTCCGTCCACATCAAATGTTGCCTTCACATCCTTATCTCCGATTCCATGGAGAGGAGCAGAACGCTTTCCGTTTACGATGATACGGTCACCTTCACACCAATATACAGGATATACATCCCCGTTCATGTCCCCGAGAACAGTCTTGGAGGCTATTCCGGAACTCAACGACAGACTAACATTCTTCTCTGGAATTGGTTCCGGTTGTACTCCTCCGGATGTTTCCGTTTTTCCGCAACTTGAGAAGCCCGCCAGAACAGCTACAAATGAGAGCAGTGCCAAAAGTCTCGTTTTCATTTTATTGATTGATTATCAGTTTCTTAACAATTATGCAATGTGCTTTTATTTAAAATCGAATAAAGCATTCACAATTCTACCTCTTACGACATATAGGTATCCCGTGCCATCCTCATGATCTTTACCGCCAGAGCCATAAACCGCAAGTATTTCGTCACCGCCGAGTGGACAAAGCGAATTCCATTTGGCACAAGCCTTGGTCTGGTCTATTGCAAATGGTCTGGATACGCCCCTCATTGTACTGAATTTGTTCTTTACAAATTCTGATTTAGGGCATACTTGGACTTCCATCGCCGTATGTTTATTTCGCTCGGCATGAGTGCTTTGCGGCGCACCGTTCGTCGTCTGATACGACATTACGAAATAATTGTCCGTCTGTATCAGATACGGGGCTCCGGAGTAGATTGTATCACTCTTGAGCGACCTCTGGAAAGGGTCGAACCTGTAAGGGCTCGGCGCACCGACCTGACGGCTCCAATTATCTGCTACTGAGTTATATACGATCTGCGGGAAAAATTGATAGTCACCCTCATTCGCCTCGATAGCGACATATATATTGCCGTTATAAACCGTAGCCGTAGGCATCCCGTCTCGTTTCATAAACGTGTAACATACAATCCTTTTCTCTCCCCAGGTGTCACCTCCGTCTTTCGATTCAATGACGGAAATGTTCTGACAGGTAATCTTATCGCTTGCAAAAGGCGTCTCATCTGAGAAATAGACCTGTACGGTACCGTCAGGAAGTTCCAGTACGAAAGGCTCATAGCATCCGGAAACATTGTTCGAGGAGTAGAGTCTCTTGAGTTTGCTCCAAGTAGTGCCATTGTCATCGGACGTACAGATGGAGATATGGAACGGATAGACTGTCTTGTCTTTATTGGCGACCTTGGTATCTTTGACCCTTTCATTCACAGCATAAATTATACGTCCCGGATGATGGGGATTGTTTGCACTGAGCTGTGCAAATTCCGGATTGTCCATCCTGTGTGACAGACTGTCTTTCTTATAGGCTGGAACGACAACTTTTGCCTCGGTCCATGTAGCTCCATTGTCCTTACTGAAACGGGTATACGCATGCCAAGTATTTGAGTAGCTGATCATTAATCTGCCATCATTTAGACGGTGCGCACGACCATAGGCACTGCACCAACCAGAAACAAGGACAGGCTTGTCCCAGACAATGCCAAGCATATTGCCTTCGACTTCCTCAATGTCTGAAGTAGTATTTTCAAGTGCGGTGAATGTTAATTCAGGCGCATTGGTGATCACGCCGGCTCTCAGTTCCACTTGCGTGTCGGTAGTAGCCTTCAGGAATGTGCCTCTGGCATCGGAAAACATTATGCTGAAACCTTCCTTGAAAATCTGTGGCGGAACGGCTATACAGAAGTCGGTAAGACAGGTTTCGTTTCCGGTTGGTTTCAAAGTTATCGTTTTCACTCCAACTCCGGAGACGTTGCCAAGAACAGGATTGCCGGCATTGAATGAAAATTGTCCTGCGACGGATTCGGAGGCATTGCCCTTGAATATTGCTTTGGTAGCCAAGCGTTTGCTGCCAGACTGATATTTTACTTTTATGCGGAGGTATGCGCATAACTGGCGGAAACGCAATTCTGAGGTTGCACTGGTCGCCGCCATCACGGCTGTGGCAGGGTCGAAAGATCCGGCTGTTGTCGTCTGCTCCGATTTTATTGTTATCACGTCATTAACCAGAACATCAGCAGGATACACGGCAGTATATGGTGCAGTCAATGTTTTTTCTGTAGTAAACGTGGCAGAGTTAGCCCCCGCCTCTTCTGCTGAAAGCGGTCTGGACACGACTCCATTTACCGCTATGCGGTCACCTTCAGACCAGAGGACCGGATACTTCCCGTCCGTCTTTTCGCCAAGTTCAGTCTTGGTTGAGGAACTTTCTGAAACGGCTTGGAATACGGTTCCTGATTCCAGTTCTGATATGGATTCCGTACATGCCGACATTGACAGCAATGCTGCGGAAATCATTATGTATGTGGTTATTCTGCTTTTCATTTCTTAGTAGTCCGGTAGTAGTCAAGTCGGTTTGAGGCCGAAGTATATTCACTTCATCATTATCTTTCCCCTCCGGATGTAGATATTGCCGCTCAACTGGGTGATTGCCAGAATGTTGTCATCACCGAGATCACAGAGAGAATTCCAAAGGCCATTGTCTCTTGTCTGGTCGATTTCGAATGGTCTGATGCTCTCCCGCATTGTCAGGAACTCATGTCCGCTCATTTCATCGATGCGGCATACGGCCATTTCCATCACGGCATTCTTTGTGGTCGGTTCCAATGCACCTTCCGAAGATTGGTAACAAAGCACGAAATAATTGTCCGTATGGATGAGATATGGCGCACCTGCATAAACGAATGCGCTTTCCATAGATGTCTTGAATGGATCGAAGCGGTTCAATGACGAGCCATATACTGGAGTTTTCCAATTGTCTGATATCCTGGTACATACGATTTGCGGATGGAATTTGATATTCTGTCCGTTAGCCTCGATAGCGACATAGATCCAATCTTTATATATCATTGCCACCGGCATTCCGTCGCGGTACTTTTCATTGTAGCAGACGATTCTGGCCGGTCCCCAAGTATCACCACCATCTTTCGATTCAATTACAGAGATATTCTGATATGTCAGTCTTTTTTCATAATATGGGGTTTCGTCTGCGAAATAAATCTGCACTGTACCATCCGGAAGTTCCAGGACACATGGTTCATAACAGCCACGGAGGACATCCCTATCCCATATCTTGGATTTATATACGTCTCGAATTCCTGTCCAGGTCTTGCCAATGTCGTCGGACGTGGAAATTGCTATGGTATAAGGCGTTTGCGAGCTTTGGTTTTCAGAAGGCCTTATATTCGCAGCATAAATGATTCTTCCAGGGCGGTAAGGATTCGAGTTACTGAGTTGTGCAAACTCAGCATTGGAAACATTGACGGGAACTGGAGCCGAATAACTATTGTAAGTCATGGCTGTCCTTGCAGACGACCATGTGCGACAACCATCATTGCTTATCTTGAAGCATCCGTTTCCTCCGCGAGAATAAACGGCCATATAGCTTCCGTCGTTAAGGCGATGCACACGTGCATATCCTCCGGGAGCAAGAAGTTGTGCATCTTCCCACTCGACCATTATTCCGCCATGTGATGCCTTTCTTGGTGCAGGAGTACAAGCAGTATCCACAGCAGAGAGGCCCATTAGTCCGGCTAAAAAAAGCGGAAGGACCAAAAATCCAAATAATCGGTTATTCATCTTAGTATTAAGTTAAGTAATCCGCAGTGCTCCTTAAATTAAGAGCATAATGACTACGCATGCAAAGATATAGAAATGATATTTTTTGATATAGAAGATTTGACACAAAAGATGCAAATATAGAGTCAAGGTACTATTACCAGACAATGTCAGACAAAAATCGTCCAGTCACATACAAAAGGGGATCAAGGGCTTTACCAAGGCATCATCAGATGCCGGCCGAAGAACAGCGAAGCGGTGGCCCTGCGCTCTGGTGCGCACGGAGGCCTGATGTGCCCCATTGAAAAGGGGGTTATGGGGATTGAGATAAGCAAGTCCCCACATGGGCAACATTGTTGCCTGCCTCAATGGCTTAGTTGAGTCAGCATGGATGTTTAGTTTTTTGCAGTGCGATGTGTACTGGATGACAGGTCCTCCTTTCTTGTGTGAGTCCGCATCGATAGATAAAGCCACTTCTCTCTGGCGATTGCTAATAGAGGTGGCTATGGGTGATTTGGGAAGGATAGCATCGTGCGTTTTCGAACAACCTGCATGTCGGGATTTAGCACATATTGCTGAATGTCAAATTGCTGAATGTCAATGAGATAGAATAAATATCCAAATGCAGGTTATGTGAAAAAGCGGGCAACCTGACTTTTGCTTTATTTGCTAACCAGCTATGAATCAACACTTTCGCCGGCTGCGTGAACTTCAGGTTGTTCGTTTTTTCCAAATAACAATAGTCCGGTCAAGACGTAACCGCGTATACGCTTACACAAACTTTTATGGGAGCTAAATGCTATCGGGCGATGAGGCGCGCCGAACAGCGGCATAGCCCGCAGCAAATTGCGAAAGACCCTGAGCTGAGCGGGCTCTTTCCGCAATTCGGGACGCAGTTCAGGCCGCATTTCGGGTCAATATCAATGAAGGACGACAGAGGCAAAAAGACTGGAACTGCACATGTGAATCCAACGACGGGGGCAAAAACCCACGATCTGCCCCCGTGACAGCTCAAAAATAATCTAACGTGTGCAGAAAGGTCGTATTTGCACACATGAATCCAACGACGTAGGCAAAAAAGTCGATTTTGCCCACCCCGTTGCGGCAGCAAATACATGGAGAACGCAAAGGCCGCGCACATCGTCGGTATTCGGGCCAGCAGCAGCACAACAAGGCGAAGAATTCCGACCGAAGTGCTAACAGGGCATCATCAGATGCCGGGCCGGAGTTGGCGGGCAGGGAAAGCACAGCGGCGATGGAAAGCCCGCAGGCCCTGATCGCCCCCTTGAAAAGGGGGTCGGG
>OKSN01000583.1_pt1 | contig 22765 bp, 19 predicted proteins | sample 1606191 | NCBI WGS metagenome assembly OKSN01 (sample SAMEA3879535, study PRJEB24766) | human gut metagenome | biome: human-associated habitat; feature: feces | place: USA | collected 1985/1987
TAAAGATGTGTTTATATTCAACGATACAAAGGTATTTCCCGCAAGACTTCTCGGCAAGAAAGAGAAAACTGAAGCCGACATCGAAGTGTTCCTGCTGAGGGAACTGAACAAGGAGCAGCGTCTGTGGGACGTTATCGTGGAACCTGCAAGAAAAATCAGGATAGGAAACAAACTGTACTTCGGAGACAACAGCCTTGTCGCGGAAGTCATTGACAATACCACTTCTCGCGGAAGAACTCTCCGTTTCCTTTACGACGGCAAGTACGAGGACTTCAAGCAGACATTGTTCTCATTGGGCGAGACTCCTGTCCCGAAATGGGTAAAGGAGAAGGCCACGCCTGAGGACAAGGTGAATTACCAGACCATATTCGCCGCTCACGAAGGCGCCGTGTCAGCTCCAGCAGCCGGTCTGCATTTCAGCCGCGAGCTGTTCAACATGATGATTCTCAAGGACATAAACAAAGCCTTCATCACGGAGCACATGGGTATCGGCTACTTCCGCAAGGTGGATGTGGAAGACCTTTCCAAGCACAAGATGGATTCCGAAAGGCTGATTATCACTCCTGAGGCTGTCGAAATCATCAACAAGACCAAGCGTGAAGGCCACAAGGTATTGGCTGTGGGCGTGACTGTGATGCGTGGCCTCGAGACTTACGTCACCACAAATGACGAGGTGCAGCCTTATGACGGATGGACCAACAAGTTCATTTTCCCTCCGTACAGATTCGCGATACCTGATGCCATCGTTTCCAATTTCCATCTTCCGGGTTCGACAATGCTTATGGCAGTTGCGGCTTTCGGCGGATATGACTTGGTGAAGAAGGCCTACGAGACCGCGCTTGAGGAAAAATACAAGTTCGGACCTTACGGTGACGCGCTGCTGATAATTTAAAAAATCGTAAATCGGATTTAAAAATTGTAAATTCTGATTTAAGAATCGTAAATCCGGATTTAAAAATTATCTGCAAAATTTAAGAATCGTAAAAATTTGTGGCTTTCCCGATGTGGGAAGGCCACTTTTTTTGTCTGTTGTGCGCGGACATTCATAACTTTGGAGAAAACCGTATCACACTATGAAGTACGAAAAACCGGAAGAATTGGCACCGTGGTGCGCATTGAACAGAATTTTCGGATTCTCTCCGAAGACAGGGGCTCTTCTGACAGAGCATTTTTCGGGAGCGGCTGGAGTTTTCCGCGCCTGCAGAGATGAACTGTCGGCATTGCTCGGAAAAAGCTCCGTCCATCTCAGTCAGATCAATGACAAGGTGTTGGGTGAGGCCTGCGGGGAAATGGAAGACCTTATAGGGAGAGGTTACAGGTTCATCTGCATTGACGACGACAGATACCCGGCTCTTCTGAAAGACTGCGAGGACCCGCCCATCGGATTATATCTCAAGAGTGACAGTTCTCCGGAAGAAGTATTCGGTTACGGCCCCGCAGTCGCCATAGTCGGTACCAGGGACATCAGCAGCTACGGAAAAGAAATATGCATCAGACTGGTCAAGGCATTGGCCCGCGCAGGGGTCAAGCCAATGATTGTCAGCGGATTGGCTATCGGCACTGATATAACGGCGCAAATTGCGGCATTGGAGGGCGGACTCCCGACATTGTCTGTTATGGCTACCGGTATCGAGGAAGTCTATCCTTTCCGGCACGGATGGGCAGCGGAAAGGATATGCAAGGCTCCACATAGCGGACTGATTACGGATTACCCTCCGGGCACGGTTCCGAAAGCCATAAACTTCCTGAGACGGAACAGGATAATCGCCGGGATAAGCAGGATGACCATATTGATAGAGTCCAAATCGAAGGGCGGCGGACTCATGACGTGCAGGCTCGCAAATTCCTATAACAGGGAAGTTTATGCTGTTCCGGGAAGGCTGGACGATCCGTGCTCGGCAGGATGCAATTCTCTGATAAAGAGCCATATGGCTGAAATAGTCAATGATATTGACGAGTTCGTGGAGTCACTCGGGTTCGGGAGCGCGGGAAAGGGCAAAGCCAGTGACATCAAATCATTGGTCTATCAGAAATACCTGGAAAGCGAAGGCGGGGAAGAAGCGGAGAGAATGTCGGTAATCGCGGATATTGTCAGGCAGAACAGGGATATTCTTCCGGAGGAGTTATGCTCGTTCACGGACATTCCGTACAGCAAGATGGCTGAGTACATCGGCAAGATGGTCTGCGACGGCATCATTGTCACGGATCTCCTGCAGAGGTGTTCCGTGAATCCGGAAATCCTGTGAACCGCTTTCCTTTTATCACGGCTTTTCCTATCTTTGCAGAGTTTGATGGTGAAGACAATGATGGTAAAATACATAGACACGCACGCACACATATACGATGAAGCCTTCGACGGGGAGGAGGAGCAAGTCATCGCACGGGCACTTGAAGCCGGCGTAGGACTGATTTTCCAGCCGGACGTGGACAGTTCCGAGAGACAGCGCATGTTCGATCTCGGGAAAAGGTTCCCTGATGTGCTCAAGAATATGGCAGGCCTATATCCGGGCTCCGTAAAAGAAGACTGGGAAAGCGAGGTGGAGGCAGTGGAAAAGGCTGCATTGGCCCACGGAGTCATAGCAATCGGCGAAATCGGTCTGGATTATCATTACTCCAAGGACACTGCCCAAATCCAGAAACGCGCCCTGAAGGCACAGCTTGAACTCGCGTCCAAACTGAATCTGCCTGTCAATATTCATGAAAGAGATGCCACAGAGGACTTTTTCTCCGTATTGGAGGAATGCAAGGGGCTCAGGATACAAGGCAACATGCACGCTTTCAGCGGAAGCAAAGAAACATTCTTCCGACTTCAGAAATATGGAGACTGGCTGGTGGGAATCGGCGGCGTAGTCACCTTCCGGAACGCAGGTGTCGCAGAATCCGTAAAGCACATTCCTCTGGACCACATCCTGCTGGAGACAGACGCGCCGTACCTTACTCCGGTGCCTTACAGGGGCAAGAGAAACGAAAGTTCATATATTCCGCATATTGCAGAGAAAATCGCCGAACTGAAAGGCATAGGCATAGACGAGGTGGCGGAAACCACCACGGAAAATGCCTGCAGACTGTTCCACATAAGCTTGGACTGATTATGGAAAACAAACACGCAAATCACAGGAAGACGTCATTGCTGCTCATCTACACGGGCGGCACGATAGGAATGAAACAGGATGTCAATGACTTGACGCTCAAGCCGTTCGATTTCCGCCAGATACTTGACGAAGTACCTGAAATCGGCAAGTTCGCCGTAAAAATCGACAGTTTTTCCTTCGAACCGCCGATAGATTCATCCGATGTGGAACCTACCCTGTGGGTGAAACTGGCATCTCTTATAAAGGAAAGGTATGATGACTATGACGGTTTCATCGTGCTTCACGGCACCGACACCATGGCCTACTCGGCCTCAGCATTGAGCTTTATGCTGGACGGACTCACCAAGCCGGTCGTATTCACGGGAAGTCAGCTTCCGATCGGTGTTCCGAGAACAGACGGCAGGGAAAATCTGATTTCCGCCGTGGAAATCGCCTCCGCGAAGAACAGTTCCGGACACCCTGAAGTGCCGGAAGTATGCGTATGTTTCGCGTCAATGCTGATTAGGGGAAACCGTGCCACGAAGGTCAATTCCGAAGGGTTCCGGGCATTCCAGTCCCCGAATTTTCCACCTCTTGCGGAAGCCGGCATCAGTATCAGATACAACACTGAATATATCCGGAGGCCGAACGACTGGTATCAGAGCCTGACCATAAACACGAATCTGGACACACGTGTCTCAATATTGAAACTCCATCCGGGAATCACTCCTCAGGTAGTGAGGAACATCATCTGCGGAGAGGAGACAAGGGCAGTCATAATGGAAACCTACGGGTCCGGAAACGCTCCATCCTGCAAATGGTTCCTCGATATTCTGGAGGAGGCCCAGCGGATGGACAAGATCATAGTCAATGTGACTCAATGCCTTGCGGGCAACGTCAACATGAACATCTATGCTAACGGAAAGCATCTCGAGGAACGTGGCGTCATAAACGGCAGCGACCTGACTACCGAAAGCGCGCTCGCAAAACTGTTCTACCTGATGGGAAAAAGTCCTGACAATGAGTGGGTGAGGTCCATGATGTGCCACAATCTGAAAGGAGAAATATCCGAATAACTATTGCCAAATGAAAATAAATTGCTAAATTGCAACGGATTTCGGCAAGGTGTATTGTGCCCCAATCAATTATGAAATTTTATAAACATTAATACTTAATTATTCAAACACACAAAAACAATTATGAAAAAGTTTTTCATGTTTTTGGCAGTAGCCGGCATTATGGCCGTATCTGCAAACTTCGCAGCTGCTCAGGAACAGGCAGCAGACGCAGCTGAGCCTGCTGCAACAGAGGCTGCAGCTCCAGCTAACGATCTGGCTGCTCTTACAGCCAACGCTCCTGAAGTTCCTCTTCATCAGCAGCTCAAGACAAAGTTCATCGAGGGTGGTCCTCTCTGGATGGCTCCTATCGCTCTCTGTCTTGTACTTGGTCTCGCTCTTTGCATTGAGAGAATTCTTTATTTGACATTTGCAAAGACAAACACCAAGAAACTCGTCGCTAAAGTTGAAGCAGCCCTTGCAGAAGGCGGTATCGAGGCAGCTAAAGATGTTTGCCGTGAGACCCGTGGTCCTGTTGCAAGCATTTTCTATCAGGGCCTTCTCCGTTATGAGGAGGGTGTAGATGTTGTCGAGAAGACCATCGTTTCTTATGGTTCAGTTCAGATGAGCCTCATGGAAGACGGCATGACTTGGATCTCTCTTTTCATCGCCCTCGCTCCATCTCTCGGATTCTTGGGAACAGTTGTCGGTATGATCCAGGCATTCGATGCTATCCAGGCAGCAGGTGACATTTCTCCTAACGTTGTCGCTGGAGGTATGAAGGTCGCCCTCATCACCACAGTGTTCGGTCTTATCGTAGCTATGATTCTTCAGGTGTTCTATAACTACATTCTCACCAGAATCGAATCACTCACAACTGATATGGAAGACTCTTCAATCTCTTTCGTTGACGTTCTCACAAAATTCGCTGCAAAGACTAAATAAGGATTTTCATAATGAAAAACATCAATAAAATATTCAAATGGCTGATGTGGCTGCTTTTTGCTGTCAGTGTCGGCATCCTCGTATGGGGCATGGTAAAGGGCTTCCCTACCAGCGCCGCACAGGGTGACAACGGTACAGTAAATGCACTTGTCTGCTGGTGCTACATTATCATCGGAATAGCTGCGGCCTTCGCAGTTATCTTCGGAGTTGGTGTCGCAATAGCAAATGATCCTAAATCTATCATAAGGATCGGGATCGGTGTAGTCGTAGCAGCGGCTATCTGCGGAATCGCATACGCCCTTGCTCCAGCCAGCCCTGCTATCGGTCTGCTCGAGCAGCCAGGTGCAGGTACACTTAAGTTTACTGACACTGTTCTCTACATTGTAGCTTTCGCAGGTGCTCTGGCTGTCCTTGCCATCATCTTCGGCGAAATCGTGGGTGCAGTACGTAATAAATAATTTGGGATATGGCTAAAAAGACTCCTGCTCTTAACACAAGCTCTACGGCAGACATCGCGTTCCTGCTTCTGTGCTACTTCCTCATGACTACTACTATGGGAACACAGACAGGTCTCCAGCGTCGTCTTCCGCCTATGCCGGATCCGAACCAGAAAGTTGAAGACCAGAAGGTGAACAAGAGAAACCTCATCACCGTGAAGATCAACTCTCAGGACAGGATTATGGCCGGCACTGAACCAATGGTAGTCAGCCAGCTCAAAGACAAGATCAAGATTTTCCTTACCAACCCGGCTAACGATCCGACTTTGCCGGAGAGAATACCTACCGATATCGAAGGATATGGCAGCTATCCTGTCTCCAAGGGCGTGATCTCACTTCAGAACGACCGTGGTACAAGTTACAGGGCATACATCGCAGTTCAGAACGAGCTCGTAAAAGCAGTCAATGAACTTCGTGATGAATTCTCTAAAGCGAACTACGGAAAGCCTTTCCTGAACCTCACAGAGGATCAGCAGACCATTGTCAAGAAGTGCATACCTCAGAACATTTCCGAGGCAGAGCCTAAGAACGTTGGTAAATAATTTGGAGGAATAGGAATATGTCAAAATTTCGTAAAGACGAGAAAAAAGAAACCCCGGCTCTAAGCTCAGGTTCACTTTCCGATATTGTGTTCATGCTCTTGTTCTTCTTCATGGTGACAACACAGCTCAGAAGCACTGAAGACAAGGTTATGGTAAAACTTCCTGAGGCTTCAGAAGTTGTCAAACTGGAAAGAAAAGATCTTGCATCATACATCAATGTAGGTCCTCCTACGAGGAATCTCCAGGCAAAGTATGGTACTGACGCACGTATCCAGCTGAACGACTCATTCAAGACAGTAACTGACATCCGTGACTTCATCGCTGCAGAGCGTGACGCCATGTCAGAGGCTGACCGTCAATTTATGAACACTGTTCTTAAAGTCGATCAGGACGTCAGAATGGGTATTGTAACAGACATCAAACAGGAACTCAGACGCTGCTCAGCCCTGAAGATTATGTATCAGGCACGCAGAACTGAATAAAAGTCCCTTTGATTATAACTTGAAAATTGAGCATCTCGAAATCGAGGTGCTCAATTTTTTGTTTATAGGGAGAGATTTGACTATATTTGCCCTAATATATTATTTCATAGAAATGGAAACAATTTCAAGAACCAAAATCAAGGAGCTGCTCAAGATGCAGCCTGGACAGGATGTTCTTGCCAAAGGTTGGGTAAGGACCAAAAGAGGTAACAAACAAGTCAAGTTCATAGCACTTAATGACGGCTCCACGATTAATAATATACAGGTAGTAGCCGAAGCAGAACATTTCAGCGAGGACCTTCTCAAGAAGATCACTACAGGAGCCAGCCTTGCAGTAAGAGGCAAGCTCGTGGAGTCCATCGGAAGCGGCCAGCACGTGGAACTCAAGGCTGAAGCCATAGAAGTCTATGGTGAATGCGATCCGATGAGATATCCTCTCCAGAAAAAGGACACATCACTCGAATATCTGAGAACAGTTGCTCACATGAGGCTGAGAACCAACACTTTCGGTGCCATTCTCAGAATCAGGAATGCCATGGCGTTTGCCATCCACTCGTTCTTCCAGAGCAAGGGATTCGTATATCTCCATACTCCGCTCATTACAGAGTCTGACGCAGAAGGTGCAGGCGACATGTTCCAGGTGACGACACTCGACCTCACCAAAGTTCCTATGCACAACGGCAAAGTGGACTTCAGCAAGGACTTCTTCGGCAAGAAGACAAGTCTTACCGTGAGCGGCCAGCTCGAAGGTGAACTCGGCGCAACTGCTGTAGGTGAAGTCTATACTTTCGGTCCTACTTTCAGGGCAGAGAACTCCAACACTCCGAGACATCTTGCAGAGTTCTGGATGATCGAGCCGGAAATGGCGTTCTACGATATGTATGAGACCATGGACCTCGAAGAGGAGTTCGTAAAATACCTCGTGCAGTATGCTCTGGACCACTGCATGGAGGACATCCAGTTCCTCAATGACAAATACGACGACACTCTTATTGAAAGGCTCAAGAGCGTGCTCGGAATCGAGTTCGTAAGACTCACCTACACGGAGGGCATCAAGATTCTTGAAGAAAGCGGCCAGCAGTTCGAGTATCCTGTAAAATGGGGCGTTGACCTGCAGAGCGAGCACGAGAGATATCTCGTCGAGAAGCATTTCAAGAAACCTGTGATTCTCACGGACTACCCTAAGGAAATCAAGGCGTTCTACATGAAGCAGAACGAGGACGGCAAGACTGTCCGCGGAACTGACGTTCTCTTCCCTAAGATCGGTGAAATCATCGGCGGTTCTGAGAGAGAGTCTTCGCTCGAGAAACTCGAAAAGCGCATTGACGAGCTCGGAATGAGCAGAAAGAACCTCGAGTGGTACATTGACACGAGAAGATTCGGAACTGTTCCTCACAGCGGTTTCGGTCTCGGATTCGAGAGGCTGCTGCTGTTCGTTACCGGCATGAGCAACATCAGAGACGTAATTCCATTCCCAAGAACTCCAAGAAACGCTGACTTTTAACAGATTGACCGATGCTCGTGATAGGTATTGCCGGAGGTTCCGGCTCAGGTAAGACAACAGTCGTAAACGCCATAACCGACAAGCTTAAAGAGCGTGTAGTGGTTATTCCTCAGGACTCGTACTACAAAGACTCAAGTTATCTTCCGCTGGAAGAGCGTCAGAAAATAAATTTCGACCATCCGGACGCCATTGACTTCAAACTGCTCTGCAAGCAGCTGAAGGAGCTTAAGGAAGGCAAGGCTATAGAGCAGCCGGTATATTCGTATATAACCTGCTCGAGGTCCAAGACTGAGACCATAACAGTGGAGCCGGCCGATGTGATCATTATTGAGGGCATCCTGGTTTTCACCTGCAAGGAGCTCAGGGCGCAGATGGACATAAAGATTTTCGTGGACGCGGATGATGACGACAGGCTCATGAGGGTGATGGCGAGAGACATCATTGAACGCGGAAAGACGGTGGAAACAGTGATTGAGAGGTATTCCAAGACTGTGAAACCGATGTACTTGCAGTTCATTGAACCGAGCAAGCGCTATGCGGATATCATCATTCCGCAGGGCGGTCACAACAAGGTCGCAATCGACGTTATTTCAGCAACGATAGAAAAGTCGCTCCAACAGAAAAATGCTAACACGGGACGATAAGGCAGGACTTTATCTGACGGTGATTTTTCATCTGGTTATCCTGATAATCCTGCTGCTGACACAGATAGGGTTTTCCTTGAAAAGGGAAGACCTTTTTGTCATTGACTTTTCCCAGGACGAGAAGAAGGAGCTGACGAAGGTCGAACAGAAGGAGGAAAAAACGCTGGATGAAGCTGTGGCTGAGAAAATAGAGAGGATGTTGGCCGGAGATGCCGGCATTGAATTCAAGAATACTACGACGTCGAGAAACAAGGGGGCATTGAAAGATGACAGGAATACTGATGCCGAGAAGCTTTATGCTGATGCGGCGCGTCTTGCCAAGGACCTGAAGAACGGTATCCAGCAAGATGATGAGGATGTGGTTGTGACTAAACCTGTGAAGGCTGAGAAGAAAGATGACGGTTCTTCCAGGAGTTACAGCGGTCCGTCGGTGCTTTCCTGGCATCTTGATGGAAGAAAGGCCAGCTATCTCCCGATCCCGGCTTACCGGTGCTACGGCGGTGGTATGGTGACGGTAGTGATAACTGTGAACACGTCCGGAAAGGTGATTGATGCCCGTGTTCTGGATGATGTCTCTTCTCAGGACAAATGTCTCAGGGATTTCGCGGTCCGCGCGGCGAGGATGTCCAGATTCTCGGCCTCCCCTACCGCCCCGTCCAAACAGACCGGAGATATCGTATATCAGTTCATCGCCCAGTAGGCGTGGATCCACGGGGATTTGACATCGACAGACAGGCAGTCAGCCAAAAAGACCGGGCATTTATAGCAGAATTACGGATTTCATAAAATCCCGGAAACGGAGTTGGTGAGGTATGGGAGGAGAGCGATGAAGAGCATTGATTTTTCATCGGAGAGGGAGGAGCGGAGGAGTTTCAGGGCTTTGTAGATATGGTTCTCGACTGTGCTGAGCGAGATGCCTAGCTTGGCGCTTATCTCCTTGTTGGACATGTCGTCCAGGTAGCTCATTATGAAGACCTCACGGCTTTTCGGCGGCAGGCTGGCTATCGCTTCGGTCAGGGTATCGCGAAGTTCATTGTCCATAAGTTTCACTATGACCGGGTTCCTGTCCGGGTCACAGCCTTCCAAGCCGAGCTCTGTGATTTTCAAGTCGTTCCATGCACGGAATTCCTGTGAGAGTTTCTCACTTCGGATATAATTCAGCGAACGGTTATAGACAGAGCGGAGGAGATATCTGCGGACTGCACAATCGGATTTGAGACTTTCCCGGTTTTTCCAGAATGAGAACATGACATCCTGGACCACGTCATCCGCCCATTTGTCATACAGAAATGCACGGGCATAAGACAGCAGCACAGGCAATTCCTCCCTGCACAATTCATCAAATGCCGCACGGTTTCCGTTGCGGATTTCAGTCAAGAGATTCTCTTCTTCCATTTCCGGGAAGTCGCCGAAGCTACGGACGGCAACTTCTCCGACAAAATTATACAATAATCACGACAGCAGAAAAAATAAATGAAAAACAGAGTAGGCGTTTTTTCGGAGAAGTTTGTCATATATACGGGGAGTCGGGAAAGACTCCTTAACCATATATTATGCAAAATATGACCGACAACGATTACCCAAGATTGATTTTCAGATACTTAGCACACGAAATCAATGCGGAAGAGAAAGAAGCGCTGCTGTCTTGGCTTGAGCAGAGTCAGGAAAACAGGGAACTGTTCGCTTCCGTGTCAGCGATGATGTCCGCTTCCAGGAGGAAGATGGACAAGGCTGAATACGAGTCATTTATGGCCAGGCTTGATACAAGGATAGACGCTGACGAGGCCGAGGAGGGAAAGGGCGTCAGGACCAATGAGGAAGGCAGACGGAAAAAGACATTGACCTGGACGAAAAGGATCTCACTTTTCTCGGCGGCAGCTGCTGTCGCGGCATTTGCCTGCATCAGCATTGTCAATGACAGGAATGTAAAGGTGGCGGAACGCACTTTTACCGCCTGCACGAACACGGGCAAGGACATATCCGCGATAATGCTGGAGGACAGCAGCAAGGTGTGGCTTGGAAGAAATTCCAGGATAGAGTACAATGTTTCTGAAAAGGGACAGGAACGCACTGTGAATCTGGATGGAGAAGCATATTTCGATGTGCACCATGACACGGCAAGGGCATTTGTGGTGAATACAGGAAACCTGGCCATCCGCGTTTTGGGAACGGCCTTCTGCGTAAATGCTGACAAGGAGACCGGAAAAGTTTCGGTGATTCTGGAACGCGGTTCTGTCAGACTTCAGACTCCTGAGGGGGTAAGTCTGGTAAGACTGTCTCCGGACCAGAAAGCCGAGTATGACAATGCTTCCGGCGACATCTCAGTGGAGAGCATCAACGCAACTCCTTATGTAATACAGCATTACAACAAGATAACATTGTCAGGGGCGACTATCGGGGACATCGCCGCACATATAAACAGCATGTACGGCGTGAACATGAGCGTACCTGCGGACTCGGATACCACCAGGAGATACAATCTCAATTACAAGCGTACCGATTCACTACAGTCCGTATTGGAAATCGTATCGGAACTTACGGGAACTTCCCTGAGAGACGCACAGAAATCACTTCAGTAAAGTAGAAAAAACAAGTAACGTTAACACTAACACTATATGAGACATTCAATCTATCGAAAACTCGGTGTTTTCGCCATTGCTGTTTCTCTGCTTACCGGATTATTCCAGAAAGCGGACGCGCAGCAGGCCAATACCGGCAATTATGATTTGAGTCTTTCCGTAAAGTCTGCCACAGTCAAGACATTCACTGAGGCGTTTACGCAGAAGACGGGCGTTTTGTTCTCCTATGAGGCTGGACTTGCACAGAAGCCGATGGGAGACATAAACATTGATGTAAAAGGCGCTTCGCTCACCTCCATCCTGGACGACGTGTTCGGGAAGCAGGTGACCGGCTTCAAGTACAAACTTATGAGCAGCACCGTGGTAATCACCGCTGACCGCCAGCCGGTTTCCAAGACCGGGAACATCACGGTTTCCGGAAAAGTGACCGACAGGTCAGGCGAGCCGCTCATCGGAGCCGGTGTCCTGGTCAAAGGCACGTCAAAAGGCGTAACTACCGACCTCAACGGTAATTACACGCTTGAGACGACACCGGACGCCGTGCTTGTCTATTCCTTCATCGGCTACAAGGACCAGGAAGAAAAAGTCCTCAACAGGTCACAGATCAATGTGAGCATATCAGAGGATGCCAACATCCTGGATGACGTGGTAGTGGTAGGTTACGGCACACAGTCGAGGAAATCACTTACCACATCCATTTCCAAGGTGGACGGCAACAAGCTCTATGCTGCTCCGGTTTCCAATATCGGAGACGCTCTCAAGGGCAAGGTGACCGGTCTCCGTGTCGCCACCAACAACACCATCGCCGGAAACGCTCCGAGATTCCTCATCCGAGGCGGATCTTCCATTTCATTGAGCAATGACCCGGTAGTCATTGTAGATGGCGTGACAAGAGACATGGATGACCTCAACCCTAACGATATCGAGTCTATCGAAGTCCTGAAAGATGCCGCTTCAGCAGGTATCTACGGAGCCCGCGCATCCAACGGTGTGATTCTCGTGACCACCAAGAAAGGCAACAGCTGGGAAAGACCGCGCATCACTTTCGACGCACAGGTCGGCTGGTCATCGCCGTCACGCAAATGGGATCTGATGAATGCCAGGGAGTTCCTTTCATTTGTCCGTCCCGCCATCGCACAGGGGCCTAACGGCTCAGTAATCCTCAACGGTGCCAATGCCGCAGGAACCGGAAACAAGGACACGGACATCTTCACGACCAGATACCTTGACAAGAATGAACTCGTGAAAGACGGCTGGCAGTGGATGTATGACCCGGTGGACCCTACCAAGGTACTGACTTTCACTGATACCGACTGGCAGAGCAAATGGTTCTCCAATGCTCTGTGGCACAAGGAGTATATCGGTGTGAACGGCGGAAGCAAGAACGTGAAATACGCAGCCTCCGTCAGCTACCTTCAGGACGACGGCATGGTGGCGATGAGCGGATACAAACTGTTCACGATGCACGGCAACACCTCGTTCAACATCACCAAGGGGCTGGTCGCTTCCACCACATTCGACTTCTCCAGGTCCATCAAGAACCCTCTTACCGGCAACTATTTCAATGCCATAGGACGTGGACTTATGATGAGCCCTACCAACAGGGAGTTCTATGATGACGGCAGATGGGCTACCGGCGGCACCAACAAGAACCAGCAGTCGGCTTCGTTCTACGAGGCATTCTACGACAGGGAGATGGCCCAGAACCGTTTCGGCGGCAACTTCAAACTGGAATGGACCATCATTGACGGTCTCAAGGCTACCGCGCAGTACGCCATCTTCGATGACAACTACCGCGGAAGCTACTATGCAAAAGGACAGGTCGGAGAAACACCTAACTATATCTCTACTACAAGATCTACTACAGAAACTCGTACACAGACCACAAAAGATTCGTTCACGGCTTACCTGAACTATAAAAAGACTTTTGGCGGCAAGCACAAACTCGATGCTACCGCAGGTTATGACTATATGAAATGGAGATACTGGTATGTTACAGCAGGCGCCACAGGTTCCGTTTCCGACAAAGTTCCTATCATCGATTCAGGAACAAATTTCACTGCATCAAACAAAGACCAGACTCAGGCCCTGATTTCATATTTCGGCAGAGTAAACTACAACTACGACGACAGGTACATCGTTTCCGCAACGCTCAGAGCCGACGGTTCATCCAAATTCGCTGAGGGCAACAGATGGGGATATTTCCCTGCAGCGTCCGCAGCCTGGGTGATTTCGGAGGAGCCGTTCTGGAACGCTGAGAAGAGCAAGATGAACACCTTCAAGTTCCGCGCATCATACGGTCAGACCGGAAACAACGGAATCGGGCTCTACGACACCTACGGAGCATTCGCCACCAGCATGTACGCAGGCCAGTCCACGCTTCTGCCTTCCGCAATGCAGAATTCCGGCATGAAATGGGAGACCACCACGCAGCTCGACCTCGGTTTCGACCTCGGCTTCTTCAATGACCGCCTCCGCATTGTCATGGACTACTACAACAAAACTACCGACAACATGCTCTTCAGCATCACCCTGCCGGATACCGGTTCATTAGGTTCGGTGAAGGCCAATGTCGGAAGCGCAAGATTCTATGGCGCTGAAATCGAAATCAGTTCCGTGAACATCCGCAAGAAGAATTTCGAGTGGAGCACTGACTTCACCTATTCATTCAACAAGAACAAGGTGCTGTCGCTCCCTGACGAGTACAAATACACTGACATCAACGGCAAGGACGCATGGAGAATCGGCGGCTACACCATGAGCGAGAGCGGCGAACGTTTCGGCGGAACTGCTGTAGGAGAGTCTCTCGGAAGAATCTGGGGCTACAAGATTTCACGCATTCTCCAGACAGATGCCGAGGCTGCAGGTGCACTCTATGACACCCAGTCGCATGGATACCGCCGCTCTGACGGCAAGTCCATAACCGGAAGAAAAGACGCCGGCGACTACGAGTGGTGCAACCGTCCGGGTTCCAAGAAGACCGCTGACGGACGCGAGCAGATCGACGCCGAGGACATGTACGAACTCGGAAACATCATGCCGCACTCCACAGGAGGTCTCAACAACACATTCAGATACAAGAACCTGACACTCTCCGTTTACGTGGACTATGCGCTCGGACATTCCATCTACAACTACATGAAGTCACGCTTCGTGCAGAACACACTCGGAAACAGCAACTCCAATGTGGACAAGATGGTCTATGACTGCTGGCGCTATCCGGGAGACAAGAACGCTAAATACGCACGTTTCTTCCCGAACGACGCCGACTACGGAAACAGGAACTTCTCAAGAGCTTCCGATTTCAATGTCGAAAAAGCCGACTATCTCTGTCTCAGAGACGTATCTCTCTACTACGACCTGCCGGAGAAATGGCTGAAGAACATCTGGGTAAAGAAACTCACTGTCGGAGTCTCTGGCAACACGCTCTGCTACTGGACAGGCGTCAGCGGCTCCATCAGCCCTGAAACCGGTATGGGCACAGATTCTTCCGACTCAATGTATTCTGCCGTATCTACCGGAGCCAGCGCAAACTCAAGCATCGCGCCTGCCGCACGCAAGATTCTGTTCAATGTCAAAATAACATTCTAAGTATGAAACATATCAACATATACAAGATATTTCTTCTGACAGCTTTCGCAGCAGTATCCTGCAACGGAGATCTGGACATTGTCCAGGACAACAAGCTGTCCGCAAGCAATATGTGGAAGAATTCCACCGATGTCATCCAGTCCACCCACGGCATCTATGAAAGGATGAGAGCGAATTTCGTCCAGGATGAAATCAATGTCTTCTACTGGGGAGAGGCCCGCGTAGGAGATTTCATGTGGGGACCGAGCCTCGAGTCCAGGGTACAGAACAACAATATGATATCCGTGCGCACCAGCACGATGAGTTCGTCCACCTCTTCAGCCGGCTGGTCAAAACTCTACACGACCATCGACCAGGCCAATGCCGTCCTCAAATACGCTCCGAAAGTGGAAATGACTGACAGTGAACGCGCTTTCGCAATCGGTCAGGCTGCATTCGCACGCGCATACTGCTATTTCTGGGCTGTAAGGCTCTGGGGAGACGTTCCGCTCAACCTCGTACCGATAGAGTCCACCACCCAGCCAGAGACCTATCCTGAAAGAGCGCCTAAGGCCAATGTCTATGAGCAGATCGGCAAGGATATCGAGACGGCACTGGCAAGCGGCCCTGCTGTAGGCACCAACAAGTATTTCGCTACAGCCGACGCCGTGAACATGCTCAAGGCCGAATATGCCCTCTGGATGTATTCCACTCAAGAGGGCGGGGATTCATATCTGAACCTCGCACAGGAGGCGCTGGACGCCATCGGAATTTCATCGGCCAATCTTCTGGACAACTATTCCGACATTTTCAGCCGCACCAACAAGGTAAACAAGGAAGTCGTATTCGCCCTGCGCAATGACCAGCAGGAAAACCTGAAGGGAGGATATTACATCTACTTCTACCATCCGGGCAACCTTATCAGTTCCAAATACCAGAACGCTCCGGTTCCGATTTCATCCACCCAGTGGTGGAGCTACTCCCAGCAGTTCATTGACATACTCGAAAAGAGCAAGAACGACAATGGGGACAGAAGAGTGGACTGCAATCTCGGGATAGGCGAATATGGTGCTTCAGGACAGACCATCTCATGGCCGAACAAATTCCTCGGTGACATGAGCAAACAGCCTGTAGTTCTCGACTGCGACCTGCTTTACTACAGATATGCACTCGCGGTAATGATGGACGCAGAGCTGAAATACTACAAGAAGGACTATGCCGGTGCGATCAAGTCGCTCAACCTGATTGCCAAAAGAGCGTACGGTAAGGACAATTTCTATACTGAAGCGAACAGGGACGCTGTCCTCTCGGCTCTTGTCAATGAATATTTCCTCGAGTTCCCTGCAGAAGGTGTAATCTGGTGGGCACTCATCAGATTGGACAAGATCTGGGACTACAATCCTGAACTGAAGGCAATGCAGCAGACCAACAAGAACATCCTGCTCTGGCCTATCACTGCTTCAGCACGCAACAAGAACCACAAACTGACCCAGACTGAGGGCTGGAATTAACCATAAAACACTAAGCATCATGAAAATGAAAAAATTGGGACTGCTTGCACTCATTCCGGTAATTTTCGCCGGATGCGAGACTGAAGTGGACCCGTCAGATATAAATTCGGGAACCAGAATCACACTTTCCAAGTCTCCTGTCACATTCAACTCGGACGGCAAGACCAGTGAAGGTGAGGATAGTTTCACCGCTGTCGTCACAGTTTTCCAGGGCAGCAAGGTCAATGACCTGGCCTGGGACTGCAAATTCGAGAATTCCGTCGCCTATGCAGAGGTGGCAAAGACAGACATACAGACCGAGTTCATCGGCACATATGAAGGAGATTCGAGGACTGTCAATGAAAAAGGCATTGAACTGAAAGTCAAGGCCAATCCTGAGTACAAGCGTTCCTTCACTCTCGTCATTATAGCATCGGACGGCACTGAGCAGAAATTCGATTTCACTCAGCTTGGAGACAAAGCAGACGCTGAGGTCTCATCTGAGGTGAAGGATATCGAGTTCGTGGCAGCAGGCGGAGAGCAGGAAATAAAATACACGACCAACATGGGCGATGTCTATTCTTTCTCTGCCGACTACGAAGGTACCGGAGACCAGTGGCTTACATGGACTGCCGACGCGAGCGGTTCCGTGAAGCTCTCCGCCACCAAATGGACCGACAAGAAAAACACGAGAAAGGCTGTGTTCCACATTACCGTAGGAACTCCACAGACAAGTACAACGACATTGGACATCCCTGTAACTCAGCTTGCGGCAGACGACTACTACTATATGTACGGTCCATCCGCAGCGAAACTGACGATAGACAATGCCATCCAGATGACAAAAGTCTCTGACGGCCTCTACTCTACAAGAGCATACTTCATGAATGCGGAGAAAGGCAAGAACTCCGTCATCTTCAACCTTGACTCAAGGACATTGGCCTATCCTTGCTTCGCGCTCGCCGCTGACGGCAAGATAGTGAAGGTCAATTCAGAGGCAGAACTTCCTGACGGCCCTGTCATTGACATTGACGGTCTGCGGAACCTGACGACTAATTTCAAAGAACTCACTTGGACTTGGGACAGAGTTACGACCGACAACTGCATGCCGGATTCCGAGGTTGCGAACTACAAGACAAAAGCATTTGTCGCCCGTGACGGTTCGATGAAGGTATGGATGACCGAATTCTTCCGTTGGGACGGAGGCGACATCACTCCGAAGCTCGGCTCGTCGATGGTAGCGACAGCAACAGGTGCAGGTAACGCAGGTACAGGAGGTTACGATAAGTCTGCGTTCCCGTCTTCATGGAACGACAGTAAACTGAACATGGATTTTGAGAACACCGAAATAGGTGGAAAACTCGAAGGAACCAATGAGCACGGACGAATCTACGCATTCTCCGAGATTATTACCGGAACGCCTACTGCAGGTATCGGTTTCGCAAGAAACGAAGTCGTACCAGAAGCATGGAAAGCTGGCAACAAGATTACAGACGCCGTCGGTGACGAATATGTTATAGAATATATCAACAACAAGACTGCAGGAACCTTCACAGGAGACAACGCAGCTGACGAGGCCAAGCACCCGACGCTGAAGATGCAGATTCAGGGTATATGTCCTTACGGCTGGCATATTGCCAATGCTTCAGACTGGCTGGATATCGCATATGCCGCCAGCAAAGCATCCGCAGGACATACTTTCCCAGTACAGGAAGATCAGGTAACCTACAAACAGTTCAGTACCAATAAAGGAAAAGTATCTGAAGGTCAGGCTGTTTCACCTCGCGGTATCGGAAACCTCGCTACTTGGCTGAGGAACAGTTCCTGGAACGGAGGAAACATTTCCGACGGTGCTGAAGAGTTCGGATTCGGATATTATCCTCTCGGATTCAGATACATGACTCAGGGATATCAGTGTGCCGGAACTCGTGCACAGACATGGATTCCTCTGTTCTTCAACGAAAAAGCGCTGTATCGTGTAAATGTCATCATAAACAACACTGTGACATACGCTGAGATCAGCAGCATCGATAACGGACAGGCGATTATGCCGTTCCGTTGCGTAAAAAATTATAAATAATCGTATATTTGAGGGTGGCTGCAAATGTGGCCACCTTCAATAACCAATATCATGAGAAAAACGCTATTGACAATCCTGGCACTTGGTGCTGTCGCAATGATGTCCTGCAGCAAGGACAATACCCCGTCACAACCGATCTGGCCTGACGATGGAGATGACGAAACTACGGAAACGCTGGACAGGCCGCTTGACGGAGGCAATATCGTGGTGGCCCACAGAGGAGGCTCCGCGGAGGCCGGAAAAGGTTTCCCGGACAATTCCATAGCATCGCTCGAATACGCCATGAGCCTGAAATGCTATGCATCGGAGTGCGACATCTACTGGACCAAGGACAACAAGGTAGTGGTGGCACACGCCGACTCCGAATGTAAAATCAACGGACTGCATCCGTGGGAGGCCACATTGGCAGAACTCAGGGCCAAAGGAAACATCGGAAACGGGGAACAGCTCCAAGGTGATGAGCAAGGGCAGCTGCACGAGACTGTGGCTGGACATAAAGAACATCACCAGTCCGAGCACATTGACTGGATATCCTATCAATGCCTGCAGAAGGTCCTGTGAGATAATAAAGGAGATGAAGGCACAGAATTTCGTGGAATTCATCTGCACGGGCAATGCCACGGTGATGACCGAGTCCTACAAGTATGCCCGCGCTGCCGGTGTCAATATCGGCTGGATGGGCAACCAGGCTGCAAGTGTATATCAGCAGAAGAGCTACACCTGGGCCAACCTGTCCACACAATACATGAAGCAGGGAGGCGGAGTGAGGACCATCGAGGAGTTCACCAAGGCAGGTATCGCGATAAGTGTCTTCAATGCCGACGATGACGCGACAATGAACTACTACATTTCCAACGCTTCCTCAATGAAGGCCATCTGCACCAATTACCCGAAGAAACTCATCGAGAAGATGCAGAAATAGAGCCTGGGGCAGCGTCTCAGGAAATACTGTTGAACATATCGAGGCGTTCCGACAACTGTCGGAACGCTTCTTCGTTCTTCATGAGGGATACACATACACGAATACCTTCGCGCGTGCTCTTGGAAGAATACAGTGCGATGGAACAAATGCCGCAGCGGAGCAGTTTTAGAACCAGTTCACTGCCCTTCATCCCAGGATATCCTTCCGTGAAGAAAAAGCCGTCGCTTACCTCCTTGTCCATATCCTTGTCATAGACCAGAGAAAATCCGTGCTCCCGGAAGATTTCCTTTACCCTGTGTGCGCGGACTGCGTATTCTTTCACATTGTTCACGAAGTCATAGGCCCCGTCAGCAGCCGCGTCAAGCATTGCCGCGAAAGCACGCTGTGAGGAATGGGCCGCACTGGAAGTGTTCACATAGACGTAGGTCAATGCGAAGTTGTCCCCAAAATGTCCGAGTCCGTAACGCTCCCTCAACGCCGGGAATTCCCTGCCGCACAACTCGTCGGATATCACGGCCATGGCTATACGCTCTCCGGCATAGCTGAAAATCTTGGACGCAGATATCATCATCACCCAGTTGTCAGTATAATGCGCCACGGTAGGCTGATATGGAGGCATATACGGATGCGAACGGTCTTCCCTGAAGTCCATACACATATAGGCCATATCCTCCAGGGCGATGACATCATATTTCGTACACAATTCGCCCAACATCCGCAATTCATCCTGTGTCAGGCAGACCCAGGACGGGTTGTTGGGGTTCGAATAGACGATGGCGCAGACACGGCCGTCACTCATGAGTTCTTCCAGCCGTTTTCCGAAAGCCTCTCCCCTATTGTCATATACATCGAACATCCTCGTCTTGAGACCGAGCACATTCGCCTGCACGTAATGTGATGAAAATCCGGGATTCACATAAATCACGGCATCTTTCCCCGGGGACATCTGCGAACACTCCAGCAGAAGATTGTAGCAGGCCTGCATTGATCCGATTGTAGGAACTATTCCTTCGGGAGCGACGTCAATGCCGGTGAACGCCTTCACAAACTTGGAGCCTGCCTTTTTCAGTTCAGGAATGCCTGCTGCCGGAGGATAGACTGATGCGCAGCCGCTGTCCAACGCAGCTTTCTGAGCCTCGATGCCCACCTGGCAGGCATCCAGTCCGGGGACGCCGAACTCGAGATGAACGAAAGATTCACCCGTAAGCCGCTCCAGTTCTTTCGCCACATTGACACTCTGTCTTATGGTCACCTTGGATATGTCGGAGATGTCCAGCCTTTTCAGGACATCAGTTATTTCCTGTTCAGATATCAGTCTCATAATCATCAGCAACGGGCAGACATTCTACAGAAACAGGCTTCTCAGCGCAGAATCTCCGCGACGCCTGCCCACATTGAACGAAACGGAGAAATTCAGGCCCAGACGGGCCGGGCCGTAAGGATAGTTGATGGCGGTACCGTTCAGGTCAGCAGCCTTGGCATAGTTCCACGCGATATGGTCAGTGCCCAAGAACATGCTGAATCCGGAAGTATGGAAACCGATGGCTGCTCCCATTGAGGAACCGAATGAGGAAATGCCGTAGTTCACGCCGAAACTGAACCATCTTGCAGGTGTCAGATCCAGATAGAAACGGCCTTCTGTCCATCTGTATGAGCCGTCGAAACGTGTCGTGCTCAATGCCGCCACACTCAGTCCGTCATAGAAAGGCATCACATACTGCGCTCCGAAATTCATCGTCATCGCAAGCATCTGAGCTCTCTTGCCTCCGTCAGAAACCTTTCTGAACTTGATCAGGTCCTCGAGTCCGTCACCGATATCGTTGAACTGGTTTTTCAGAGAATTGTCCTTTTCACTGTCGAACGAAAAGTTGTCGAAGCCGTCGAAACTCCAGCCCTTCTCGTCGGTCGTAGCCAGGACATTGTTCCGCCAGGACATAAAGCCGAGGTCGTTTATGGCCAATGAAAGGCGCAGGTCAGGGATAATCTCGATTTCCGCACCAAGGTCAATGGCAGCACCGTAACCGTTGATCATATCAGACGGAATGGACAGGTTGTCTTTCGTGTCAATGTTGTCGAAGGAGATGCGGTCGTAGTTCTCCGGAGCAGTTTCACTGTCAATTTCTCCTTCGGTAGGGATGTTCAGCAATCCCATGGACACGTTCAGCGAGCCCTTGGAGTCCACAGACCACTTGTCCTCATTCATCTGCACCTTCATCTTGTTCACCTTCATCTCCATATTGCCGATTCCGAGGAGGAACTTCACTCTGGCGCCGAAATTGACAATATCATTTATGTTCCTTGCGTATCCGAGAGCAAATTCCATACGGCTGTCGATTCGCGCAGCAAGGCCTGCAATATCGTAAAACTGCGAGTTGCCGGCATTCTTCATGAAATCGAAAAGCGCATACGGGACATTAAGGTCCGCTCCGACTTTGGTTTTCATGTCGAAGGTCCAGAACGACTTGCCGCTCCAGATACCGAGCGAAAGCAGAGTGGTGCTGACATCAACGCTCAATTTGTTGTTCTTCTTCAGCTTGCCCAGAAACTCATCTGAAGATACTGAAGAGTTCATGAAGGTCGTCAGTCCTCCGTCCACAGGATAGAGGAAAGTATTGACTCCCATATTGCTCTGGATTCCGGCATTGACTCCGCCCAATGCGCTGAGAGCGAAGTAGCTGCGCTGAGCTGCGAAGGCCGGGTTGAATTCGTGGCGGTAGTTGTACCCTTCCATAAAATACGCAGAGCGCAATGACTGCTGAGCAGGAAGCGCTACAGCAGAAACAAGGGTAACGCACAATGCTAAAAGTATATTTCTTTTCATTTCTCTCACAGGTTACAATTCCATATCCATTCTTCCGAGAAGTCTGAGTTTCATGTTCCGGAACTGGACTCCCTGATTCTTATTCAGACAGACACCTTCCATCTCCCCGGGATTGCTTACCTCGAGAATCAGCTTCATGCCGTCCAGCCTGCGCATATTCTCTGCCGATGCACTGAATGTGAGCTTTACCGGCTGGGAAGAAGGTTTGTCGATGCAGCCAGGAGCGATGCTGCCTTCCACATTGACAGGAATCTCCGGTATGACCGCGCCGTTTACGTCGATTGCCTCTGCCGAGAGCTTCAGGGTAAGCGGAATCGAGTTCACCAGATCCATTTTCACCTCCGCATTGTTCACATCGAGAGAGAAACTGTCATCGTCCGAGTTGAATGTCTTGTTCCAGCCGTCCAGGACATCGGTGCAGGTCAATTCCACTTTCTTTCCGAAAACAAGAGGCACGCTGACCTCGTATGAACAGATGAAGTCATATTTGTCGCCGGATTTGATAAAAACGAATTCATCCTCAGGGTCAGCATTCATCGCATCAGCACCGACTCTCTCAGGAG
>OKSN01000603.1_pt1 | contig 22452 bp, 16 predicted proteins | sample 1606191 | NCBI WGS metagenome assembly OKSN01 (sample SAMEA3879535, study PRJEB24766) | human gut metagenome | biome: human-associated habitat; feature: feces | place: USA | collected 1985/1987
TGAGCGTCCGCTCCGTCTCGGCAAGCGTGAGGTCCTCGATGTCCTCGTCGGGATAGTCCACCACCGCGTAAAACCGCGCCGCCATGTCCATCAGCTCGTCGTAGATACGCCCGACGGTGCGGCTCAGTGCGCCGTCCAGCTGGCACACGGCGTTGTGCGCCTGCTGCGCCGTCTCCGCGTCGATGAGATCCACCACGGACTCCGCCTGGATGAGATCCAGCCGCCCGTTGAGGAACGCCCGCTTCGTGAACTCCCCGCCGGTGGCCTGGCGGCACCCGGCGGCGAACAACGCCCGCAGCCCCGCGTCCAGCACGATGGGGCTGCCGTGGCAGTGCAGCTCGGCGCAGTCCTCGCCCGTATAGCTGTGGGGCGCGGGAAACACCACGCACAGCACGTTGTCGATGACCTGCCCCGTCTCGTCCAGCAGCTCGCCCAGCACCATGGTGCGGCTCCGCTGCGCCCCGACCTTTTTCCCGTTTTTGGCGCGAAACACCGCGTCCAGCGCGGCGCAGGTGCCTGCGCCGGACAGCCGCAGTATGCCGATGGCACCCGGCTGCGCGGGCGTGGCGATGGCGGCGATGGTATCAGACATGGGGAACCCTCCCTGTAACGGATTTTTCCATAGTATAGCACACTCTCCCGGAAAAATAAATATCCCCCGGCACCGCCGGGGGATATAAAGGGGCTGATTTACTTGATGGGCTCGCCGGCGGCTTCCTTGGCGGCGATCTCCTTCATAGCGTCCTTGTGGCTCAGATTCACGCGGCCCTTCTCGTCGATCTCCGTGACCTTGACCCACATCATGTCGCCGATCTTGCAGGCGTCCTCCACCTTCTCGATGCGCTTGTCCGCCAGCTTGGAGATATGCACCAAACCGTCCTTGCCGGGAGCCAGCTCCACGAACGCGCCGAAGGTCATCAGGCGCACCACGCGGCCGTAGTACAGCTGCCCCACCTCGGGCACGAACACGATGTCGTCGATGCACTTCTTCGCCTTTTCGCAGCTCTCCGCGTCGGGGGAGGCGATGTGGATGGTGCCGTCGTCGTCAATGTCGATCTTTGCGCCGGACTCCGCCACGATCTTCTGGATAACGGAGCCGCCCTTGCCGATAACGTCGCGGATCTTGTCCGGGTCGATGTGCATGGTGATCATCTTGGGAGCGTACTTGCTCACCTCGGCGCGCGGCTCGGCGATGCAGGGCAGCATCACCTGATCCAGGATCTGCACGCGGGCATCGTAGGTGATGTCCAGCGCGTTCTTGATGATCTCCATGGTCAGACCGTCGTTCTTCAGATCCATCTGGATGGCGGTGATGCCCTTCTTGGTGCCCGCCACCTTGAAATCCATCTCACCGTGGAAATCCTCCACGCCCTGAATGTCAATGAAGGTGGTGAAGCTGCCGTCGTCGTCCTGGATCAAACCGCAGGAGATACCTGCCACGGGAGCCTTAATGGGCACGCCTGCGTCCATCAGTGCCAGCGTGGAACCGCAGATGGAGCCCTGGGACGTGGAGCCGTTGGAGGACACCACCTCGGACACCACGCGGATGGCGTAGGGGAACTCCTCCACCGGGGGAATGACGGGCAGCAGAGCGCGCTCTGCCAGCGCGCCGTGACCGATCTCGCGGCGGCCGGGGCTGCGGGCGGGCTTCGCCTCGCCCACGGAGTAGCCGGGGAAGTTGTAGTGGTGCATGTACCGCTTCTCGGTCTCTTCCCAGATGGTGTCCAGCTTCTGGTTGGCGGACAGAGTGTCCAGCGTGCAAACGGACAGCACCTGCGTCTGGCCGCGGGTGAACAGGCCGGAGCCGTGGACCCGGGGCAGCACGCCCACCTCGGCGGCCAGGGGACGGATCTCGTTCTTCTGGCGGCCGTCCACGCGGTGCCCCTCCAGCAGCCACTTCTTCACGATCATCTTCTGGAACTTGTAGGTGATCTCCTCCAGATACTGATCCATGTTGGGATACTCTTCCAGATACTTCTCATGCCAGTGCTCGATCATGGCGTTCCAGCGCGCCTCGCGGACGTTCTTATCGTCGGTGTCCATGGCGGCCTTCGCCTCGTCCATGAACGCCTCGGTGATCTTGTTGAACAGCTCGTAGTTGAAGTCGGCGTGGGGATACTCGAACTTATCCTTGCCGATTTCGGCGACCATCTGGTTGATAAGGGCGATCTGCTTCTGGTTCTCCTCGTGGGCGGAGCGGATGGCGTCGAACATCACGTCGTTGGGCACCTCGTTGGCGCCGGCCTCGATCATGACCACCTTCTTGCCGGTGGAGACGACGGTCACGTCCAGATCGCTGACCTTGCGCTGCTCGCTGTCGGGGTTGAACACCAGCTTGCCGTCCACCAGACCCACCTTCAGGGCGGCAACGGGGCCGTTCCAGGGGATGTCGGAGATAGCCAGCGCGGCGGAGGTGCCGATAAGGGCGGCGATCTCCGGGGAGCAGTCGTGATCCACCGCCATGACGGTGCACATCACGGACACGTCGTTGCGGAAGTCGTAGGGGAACAGGGGGCGGATGGGGCGGTCAATGACGCGGCTGGTCAAAATGCCCTTCTCGCCGGGACGGCCCTCGCGGCGGTTGAAGCTGCCGGGGATACGGCCCACGGCGTACAGCTTCTCCTCAAAGTCCACGCTGAGGGGGAAGAAGTCGATGCCGTCCCGGGGACGGGCGGAGGCGGTGGCACACACCAGCACGCGGGTGTCGCCGTAGCCCACCATGACGGCGGCGTTGGCAAGCTCCGCCAGCTTGCCCGTCTCCAGCGTCAGAGTACGTCCGGCAAGCTCCATGGTGTACTTGTGATAGTGGGGGAACTGGCGTTTGGTGATGATCGTTGACATATCATTTCTCCTTTTTTGTGAAATAGCATCCCGCGCCGTCACCTATCGCCGTTAGCACTTGAAAACACCCCGAAGCCGGCGGTTTCGGCGCATTTTCAACTGCTAATGGTCAATCGGCGCACGGTGCAGAATGTGAAAGAAGGGTGATGCGCCCGGCACATCACCCTGTTTCAACTTACTTACGCAGACCCAGCTTGGCGATCAGGGCACGATACCGCTCGATGTCCTTCTTGGCAAGGTAGTCCAGCAGACGGCGACGCTTACCGATCATCATCTGCATACCGCGGCGGCTGTGGAAGTCGTGGGGATGCACCTTCAGATGGGCGGTCAGCTGGCTGATACGCTCGGTGAGGATAGCCACCTGCACCTCGGGGGAGCCGGTGTCCGTCTCGTGGGTACGGTTGGCCTCGATGATAGAGGTCTTCTGGTCTTTCAGCATCATGGTTGTGTTTCCACCTTTCATAAAGTACGCCCGCAGCCTGAGCCATGGGAGAGATGGAACGCTCCGCACCGCTAAGGAAGGGGTCAAGTACGCACTGCGCGTACTTTGCAATATTACCACAGAAATTTCCCGTTGTAAAGCATATTTTTCCGGGAAAGCGCGGTTTTTTTACACCTTCACCGTGATCGCCGCCACGGGGCAGCTGTCCGCCGCCTCCTGCACGCCGATTTTCAGTCCGTCGGGAATGGGGTTTTCCGTCACCCTTGCCGGTTCGCCCTCCGTCAGTGTGAACACCTCCGGGCACAGCCCCGCGCACAGTCCGCACCGGATGCACGCCTTTTCCACCACCATAGCCTCCATGGGAAACTACCTCCTATTCATTGATATGGCAGTATTTTCCCCGCTTTTCGGCGGTACTATTCGTGCCCCGGCGCACCGGGCGGAATTTGTGCTCAGCCCTCCGCTATCCGCCGGGCGAACGCCGCCGCCCGCGCCTCGATCCCCGGCAGCTTCACCAGACTGCCCCGCTCGTTGGCGGTCTCCATCAGGCAGAACCGGGGCGGCAGGAAGAAGGACTTGTTCATGTTCAGCGCGGAGATCAGCTGCCGCGCCAGCAGGTCGCCGCCGGAGTACCCGGACACCACCAGCCCGAACAGCCGCTTGTCGTACATCCTCGTCTGCCGGAACAACGCCGTCAGCCGGTTGACGAAGGCGGTCAGGTTCGCCGCCAGCGCGTCGTTGTAGTTGGCGCACAGCATCACCAGCGCGTCGCACCGCCGCACGGCGGGATAGACCTCCTCCACCATGGGGCCGCCGTAAAAGCACCCGCCCTGCTCCCCGAAGTGGAGGCAGGCGGTGTAGCTGCACCCGTTGCAGTCCGCCATGGTGCCGTTGCGGAGGCAGATCTCCTCCACCTCCACGGTGCCGGGAAGCCCCGCCTTCACCAGCTCCCACAGAGCCAGCGTGTTGGACGTGCTCCGCTGGGAGGCGTGGAGAGCCAGCACGTGCTGCACCGGCGCGGGTCTTTTCCACCCGTCCAGCCGCCCGATCAGCTCCGCCGCCGCCGCGTGGAACGCCGTCACCTCGTCGGTGCCGCCGATTTGCGCCTGGGTGCGGAAATTCCGCAGGGAGCCGGTGGCCTCCACCAGCGGACGCCCGATAAAGGCGCACCCCGCCTGATTCGCGGCGAACACCATGTCCCGCGCCACGTCCTTGGTGTAAAGCTCTCCCACGCCCGTGACGATGCACCCCGCCACGCACCCCTCCAGCAGCGTATCACTCCGCCGCAGGCGGGAGAGCATCCGGTAGTACGCCATGCTGCACCCGCCCTCGTCCAACGCCACGGCGAACAGCAGCCGCCGCCCCGCCAGACCCTCCAGGCCCCTGTCCGGGTCGCGGAGCTCGCTGCCGTCGGGCAAATGCGCCGCCAGCAGCTGCCGCAGCGGACCGCTGTATTCATTTTCCGGAAGCAATACCGTGAGCATATCCCACCTCCGTCACTGGATGGCGTCCAGCCGCGCTCTCGTCTCGTCAATGCGCCGCTGCAGCGCGTGGGGCAGCGTCAGCTGCTCCACCTCGATGCCCTCCGGCGTCAGCCGGTTCCGGCACCCCATGAATACCCGCCCGTCGAACACGGAGGAGTAGTGCCACTCCCCCCGCAGCAGGCACAGCAGGCTCAACGCCCCGGAGGACAGTGCCGGTGCCGCGTAGGGCTTGTACCCCAGCCGCCGCATCTCCAGATTGGCGTGCGCCACCTTCTCCGTCAGCTCGCGGGACAGCGCGTCGTCGTAGTGCTCGACGGAGTTGGCAAGCACCAGATCCTCCCCGTGGGGTCCGAAGGCTCTGCCCTCGGTGAGATAGCTTGCGAACCGCCCGTCCTTCCCGGCGTAGTACATCGCCCTCGCGTGCATCACGCCCAGCCCGAAGCCCCGCACCTGCGCCGGCGCAAGGCCGCTCTCCCGCAGCGCGGCGCGGCACAGGGGATCCACCGGGTCGCTGACCACGCAGAACAGCCCCCGGTACGCTTTTTCCCGCGCCATCCGGCCGTACGATGCCACCAGCTCCCGGTTCAGGGCGTACTGCGCCATGCGGACGTCCCCCTGCGTCACGGAGGTGTCCGGCACCATCCGCGACGCGCAGAACAGGAACACATCTCCGTCGAACAGATTCTCCGGCGGGATAATGTCCACCGGCGGCATCACCGCCCCGTCCGGCGACTGTATCTGGTTCAGCTCGAACTCCCACCGCTCCGCCGCGCCGGGGCGCACGTCGCAAATGCCGATGGAGCGTATCACGTCGCCGCCCAGCAGCCGCAGCCCCAGCAGCAGCGTGCTGCCCACATCGCCCAGAGCCAGCAGCGTCACCCGGCATTTCTCCGGCAGACGCGGCAGGGTACTCTCGTTCATTTTCATGCCTCCATTCCACTGCTTAATGGTGCTTTATCGGTTGGGGGCGCATACGCTTCAGCAGCTCGATGTCCCCCTCAAGGTACGTGCTGGCCGCCCGGCTCAGGTCGTAGGTCATGCACCCGCCCTTGTCCGGGCACAGGGGCAGGATCACCGCCTCGCCCAGCCGGCTCAGCGTCAGGTTCCGCGCATACAGGCTCCGGAACTCCGTCTCCAACGCCAGCAGGATGTCCCGTGCATTTTCCAGGCAGCACAGGCTCAGCTCCCACGCCGTCTCCCCGTCCGCCTCGGCGTATTCCGGCGCGGCGTAGGGCAGTATGCGGTTCACCGCCGGCTGCAAGCCGCCCGGCAGAGCTTCACTGCGCCGCACGGTGTCGCCGCCGATGAAGGGATACAGGGTGGACTCCACCAGCCGCAGCTGCAAATTGGGCAGGTAGTAGATAGCGTCCACGTCGTAGCCCAGCTGCTCCATGAGATCCCGTCCCATGCCGGTGAGATACCCCACCAGCACCTGATCCACCTTCGTCCCCGTCTCCGCCAGCAGGGGGGCGATCCGCCGCATACGCTTGCCGTCGTGGAGCAGATCGTCCACCAGTATCACAGGGCGGTCAAAGGCGTGGATGGTCCGCACCTGATCGGCAAGGGGGGAGTAGTCCGGGTACGCCTCGATGGAGTACCGGCTCAGATCCGGCTCGTACACCTTGTCCGTCCGCAGCGTCTTGGTGACGGTGTTGGGCACCGCCACGCCCCGCAGTATCTTGCCGTAGGGCACGCAGATGTCCGGCCCCAGCACCCGCGGGCTCGTAGGCTCCGCCGGCACGCCGTTGCGCCCGGTGATCCGCTGCAAAAGCCGGTGATAGACGACCCCGGCGGACAAGCTCAGCACCAGCGACCCCGGACGCAGCTTCGTCAGCGCCGCCTGCAGGTGCCGGTGGGCGTTGGCGATCGCCGCCAGAACCCGCGGGGAAGAGCTGAAGGGCGGCTTCACCGCCGTGTCCACGTTGCGGCTCAGCACGATGGGGCAGCGCATATCCACCGCCAGCGCGTCCGTGTGACCCTCCACCGGCAGGAACCCCTGCAGCGTCAGCAGCTGCCGCCCGTAGCCGGAGGCGGCTCCCTCCGCGGGCACGTACAGCGCGTAGGTGAACTCCCGGCTCAACGCCAGCGTCACCACCTCCGTGATCAGCAGCTGGCAGATGTCGCTCTGCCGCTCGCCTCGGGGCACGAACAGCCCGCTGATGACCAGCGTTCTGCCGCCTGCGTTCTGCCGCACCAGCGCGGACAGCGACGCGTCACCCAGCCGCGCGAACAGGTGGGCGGAGTCGATGCACCCATACGCCGCCGCTCCCAGAATACCGCCGTCCGCCCCGCGGCAGACCATCACATCGTCGCCGCACCGCTCCAGCTGCTGGCGCACGCCGGCGGCGGTGGCGGGGGAGAGCATGGTACGCAGGAAGCTCTCTAGCGTCTCGTGGGAGGCGGGCAGGAAGCTCAGATCCTCCGTCCGCAGCACCGGCTTATCCTGCGGCTCCCGCAGATACAGCCCCCGGCGGTAGATAAACTCCTGCACTGTGGGGTCGATGAGATTGGAGATGTCCCGGTTGGCGTCCACCGCCTCCCGTATGCGGGTGGAGCTGATCTCCTCCAGCTGGGGCGGCAGCGTCAGCTCCACCACCCGCCCGGTGATGCAGCGGTAATCGGGCGTCTCCGCGTCCGGCTCCGTCCGGCGGAACACCACATGGTCGAAGGTGTGGATGGAGTCCGCCGTCACCGGCTTTTGGTAGGAGGAGGCGTGGAGCACCACGTCGCTGCCCACCACGATGGACACGCGCCTGCCGGGGAACGCCGCGCGCAGCTGGTGCAGGTTCTCCGGATTGGCGATATTCACCGGGAAATCCTCCGGGAAAATACTCACATGGAACACGTCCGCCACCGACATGGCGGCGATCCGCCGCCGCAGCCGGTAGGGCTGTGTTTTCTTCGACCACGAGAACTCGTCGATGGCGAGCATCACCTCGAAGCCCAGATCCCGTATGGCGTTGACGATGCCCTTGTGGGACAGGGTGAAGGGGTCGAAGGTGCCGGGGAAGAACGCCACCGGGCGCGGCTCCCCGAAGTCGAAGCCCCCGTGGAACAGCCGCTCTTCCGTGAGGAACCGGTACAGCTTCCCCAGCATGAAGGCGCGGTAGTAGAACGTCAGCCCCTCGCCGGAGAACTCGTCCTGTGCCGACAGCAGCTTCCGCTCGGTGAGCATAAAGGCGCGGTGCTTCTCGTGCCGCCCTAACTGCCCGGAGCCGAACACCCGCCGCCCCAGCACGTACAGCGACTCCTGCCGTGTGGCACCGTCAATGCCGCTCAGTCCCCGCATCAGCAGCCCCAGCAGCCGCTCCCGGCGGCGGCGGTACGCCTCGTCCGTCTCCGGGAACCGGGCGCGGTACGCGTCGTACTCCTCGTAGATCACGCCCACAGTGTCCAGCACCGAGGCGGTCACCCGGCTGTCGGAGGAGCTGAGGTTCACCTGCAAGTCGTTCAGCACCTCGTCCAGCTCCGCCGGCGGCAGCCACAGGGCGAACCGCCCCAGATAGTCGGGGATATATTTGGTGAATTCCTGCTGTCCCAGCTCCAGCCCCCGGCACAGCTCCACCGCCACCTCGTTCCGCTGGTCGGCGGTGAGCCGCGGTGCCAGCGACAGCAGCGCGTTGCCCGCGCTGTGGCGCACCGTCACCCGGTCGCTGACCTTGATAAGATTGGAGAGATGGGTGGCGATGTGCAGGGCGGGGCTTCGTCCGCTGCGGGCGAAGTCCGTCAGCAGCTGCAAATTCGCCTGCTTGGTGATCCACGGCGTAGCGGTCTTGAGGTTGTCCAGAAAGATCTCCGACACCACGTCCTCCGGCAGCAGCAGCGCGTCTCCTTTGGCGAGGATGTCCTGCTTCAGATACCGCAGTGTGCCGCTGTCCTCACAGGGCACCGCCTCCACCACCCGCAGCGGTCTTTCGTCGCCGGGGTACAGGCGGTACAGCCGCTCCAGCAGCAGCACCGCCGCCATCCGCACGGTCAGCTCCTCCCGCCGGGACAGGGCGGCGGCGAAGCCCACCATCTCCCGCGCCCGCCGCGCACTGTACGCCTCGTCCGGCAGTGCGCCGGCGGTGTCCAGCAGCTGGAACGCCGTGTAGTCGTCCAGCGTCTCCGGGCGGCGGTAGTAGGCGAACACCGGCGCGAGGAACCGCTCCTCCCTGCCGGGGCAGTGGCTCAGCAGGGAGCCTACGGCGAATTTCAGCGTATAGCCGATCCACCGCCGGTGCTGAGGCATCAGCTTGTGGTCGGGGTAGAGGATCTTGTCCAGATACAGCCTCCACTGCTCCACGTCGGTGATGGCGCGGGGGTCGGGGCGGCTGTCCTCCGGACGCTCCTTGGCGTATCCGGCGTGGAACCCGGCGATGATCTCGCCCAGCAGAGCCGCCGCCTGCCGGCGGATGTCGCCCTCCCGGTGCATGAGCAGCTCGTATAAAAAGGTCAGCGTCTGTACCTTCTGGGGGATGTGCAGGTACAGGGAGTAGGACTCGAACACCGCCAGATATGCCCGCAGCCGCCGCCAGTCCGTCTCGCCCCGCGCCTCCTCCAGCAGCCGCGCAAAGCTGCGCTGGTCGGTGAGGCGGTGCATCAGTGTCATGTTGTGCTCCACGCACCGCAGCGTCAGGGCGTGGAGGGCTTCGTCGTCGGTCATCAGGGCGGTGTGCTTCTCCGGCAGCGGCGCGGTGTCGCCGCCGGACATGGTCACGTCCACGCCCCGGCTGATCATGTACTGCTCCAGATCCTCCAGCCGGGCGTACACGCGCATATAGCGTTTTTTCTTCTCGCCGTCCACGTCGTCCAGCTTGTCCAAAATCACCTGAAACGCTTCTGCCAGTGTGGATACGCGGGTGATCTCCCGCCCGTCGCCGTCTCGCAGCTGCTTCACCCGGAAGTCGGCGTAGATCAGCAGCAACGCCTCGGCGGACAGGTAGTCCGGCTCCAGATCCCAGACGGAATGGTTGGCGGCGATGTGCCCGATGTCGGTGATGCGCCGGCGGCGGAACCACAGGTCGGTGTAGTAATAATGGAGGTAGGGCACCCGTTCGCCGGGGCGGCAGCCGAATTTGCCCAGATCGTGCCCCGCCGCCGCACCGGAAACCAGCGCAACATCAACGGGCACAAGGCTTTCGCGCAAAGCGCGGGCGGCGGTGACGGCGATGTGATGGACGCCGGCGATGTGCTCAAGTGTGCGATAGGGCGTTACTTCCAGCCCCAAACGCATGAGTTCATAGATAAATTCGCGCTTCCAGAGACGGAGGAAACGGGCGTAGGAATTGGCGGAGGGGGAGGCGGAAAGCTCCTCCTCGGAGAGAAAGTCGAAGGTCCGGAGGGGATCGTGGGGAAGAAGCTCCCCCTCGGCGGTGAAGAGCACCTGCAGCACGGAGAGGAAGAACACCGCGCCGGGGGCGAAAACGTCCGACGGCGGGGACTTTTCCGGGAAGAGGAGGCGGCGGGCATAGTCGTAGGTATACGCCGCCCAACCGCCCTCCGGTTCCCCGGAAGCCTTGGGGCACAAGGCTTCCAAGTCCGGGCGGAGGAGGGAAAGAACTTCGGCGCAGCGCAGGCGGGAGCCGTTGAAAAGGCAGGTGAAACGCTGCATATAGCCCTCCGTTTCCACCTGCTGGAGCAGAGAAAAGTCCGAGGCGGGGCGGTCGGAAAGGCGGCGGCGCAGCAATAGATCCATCTGACGGATGCGTTTTTTGTTCATGGTTTTCCCTCCTGTGGGCGTCAGCAGACATGGGGTGTGTCCAATAGAAAATATACCTGTATATACGGTTGATGTTCAACTTGCACACGGCATATACCATAATAATAGGACGTGTGGGGGGTGCCTGTCAATATTTCCGGGTCGTTTTGCCGCCGATTTGACGCAGAAGATTATACAGGTCTTAAGGGGGCGTTCATAGTGTGTTCACAATTTGGGGCGGGGTGGCATGGTATGATAAGACAGACTCGGCGACGTGGCGAAAAACGGGACAGGAATACGAAAAAACAGAAACCTTGAGAAAAGCGTGAAAGAGACGGAACGGAAAAAACGATCCTGCCGTCTAAACCAGTAGGTAGAAATTTCCCGCGGCGGGGGAGGGGACTCTCCCGGCGGCGGGGTGAGAAAAGTTCCCCACCGAGGCAGTGGGTAAGAAAAGGAGATAAAACGATGAAGAAAGCTGCTTTTGTGCTGGCGTTGGTCATGCTGCTGGGCTGCGCCGCAGGGTGCGGCGCGGCGGAGGGCGAGGCGTCCGTCCAGTCCGTGTCCATGGTGTGCGGGCTGGGCTCCGTGGGGCTTGCCGACCGGTTCGCCGGGATCGTCAGCCCGCTGGGGGAGACGACCATCAAAAAGGACGAATCCATGACCGTGGACACCATCAAGGTCAAGGTGGGGGACAAGGTGAAGGCGGGGGACGTGCTGCTGACCTACGACCTCAGCGAGATACGGACGAATCTGGAGATGGCGGAGCTGGAGCTGGAGCAGCTGAAGGCAAAGCTGGCAGACCAGCAGGCGGATCTGGAGAGCGCGCAGAAGCTGATGGACGAGACGTATGACCAGAATCTGAAGCGGCAGTACGCCCTGGATGTGCGGGAGCGGAAGGCGGACATTCTGACCACCAACGCCAGCATCGCCACCAAGAATAAGGACATCGCGAAGTACCGCAACGGCATGAAGAACGCCACCGTCACCTCGCCGGTGGACGGTGAGGTGCAGGCTCTGAACGCAGGCGGCGGCACGGACAACAACGGCAATCCCCTGCCCTTTATGACCATTGTGGAAACGGGGGGCTGCCGCGTCAAGGGCTACGTGAACGAGAACAACGCCAGCGTGCTGACGGAGGGGGCGGCGGTGGTGATCCGCTCCCGGGTCAGTGACCAGACGTGGAAGGGCACCATCGACTCCATCGACTGGAACAACGCACAGCAAAAGCGCAGCGACTACGGCGACAGCGACACCGCCATGTCCAGCAAGTATCCCTTCTACGTGACGCTGGACGGCGGCGGCGAGGGGCTGCTCATGGGGCAGCACGTGTACATAGAGCCGGACGTGGGCCAGGAGGACGAGGCGGAGAAGAACGCCATCAACCTGCCGTCCTACTTCGTCAACGACGCGGAGGGGAATCCGTGGGTGTGGGCGCAGAGCAGCAAGGGCAAGCTGGAGAAGCGCAGCCTGAAGCTGGGCGAATACAACGGGGAGAACGACACGTACCCCGTGCTGAGCGGGCTGACGGCGGAGGACTACATCGCCTATCCCGACGACAGCCTGAAGGCGGGCATGACGTGCATCACCTATGACGACGCCACCTTTGACCCCAGCGCAGGCGGCAGCACGGGAGATATGGACGGCAAGGTTGACACGGACGGCACGGGCAGCAAGGACGGCATGGACGGCGGCGATATGCCCGCTGAGAACGACACCGTCACGGACAACGGCGGCACCGCAGCCGTGATTCCCGGCGGCGCGGCCGCCTCCGCGCCGGCGGTCGTTCCGCCGATGGAGGGCTGAGCATGATTTTGGAAATGCGCGATATATGCAAGGACTATCCCATGGGGAAGTCCGTGGCACATATCCTGAAAAACGTGAATCTGGACGTGAAGGAGGGGGAGTACCTCGCCATTATGGGACCCTCCGGCAGCGGAAAGACCACGCTGATGAATTTGATCGGGTGCCTGGACGTGCCCACCAGCGGCAGCTATCTGCTGGGCGGGCGGGACGTGACCAAGTGCAGCGGCAACCAGCTGGCGGAGGTGCGGAACAAGGAGCTGGGCTTCGTGTTCCAGAGCTTTAACCTGCTGCCGAAGCTGACGGCGGTGGAGAACGTGGCTCTGCCCCTGCTGTACGGCAACGTGAAGAAGGCGGAGCGGCTGGAGCGCGCCCGCGCCGCACTGGAGACGGTGGGGCTTTCCGACCGGGTGGAGCACCGCCCTGACCAGCTGTCCGGCGGACAGTGCCAGCGCGTTGCCATCGCCCGCGCTATTGTGGGTAAGCCGAAGCTGCTCCTTGCCGACGAGCCCACAGGCGCGCTGGACAGCGCAAGCGGCGCGGCGGTGATGGAGCTGTTCCAGCAGCTGCACGAGAGCGGCTCCACCATTATTATGATCACCCATGACCGCTCCATCGCCAACCACGCCGCCAAGGTCATGACCATTCGGGACGGCGTGCTGTCGGGAGGTGACGACAATGGATGATAAGAAGAGGATGGAGACGCAGGGGACGGAGAAGAAGCCCTCCCTCCGGGAGAGACTGCATTTGGGCGGAAGGCTGCGCGTGGGCGAGAAGCTGCACGTGGGCAAGAGGCTGAAAAAGACGCTGATCATCGCTGCCTGCGTGGCGGCGGGCTGCGGCGCGGTGTGGGGCGGGCTGACCATCGCACGGAACGCACAGCGGGGGGACGTGAACGTGTACGCCGTGAGCGATTTCGCCATGACCGACTACTGGGGCGACAGCTCCAACACCAGCGGCATGGTGACGACGGATAAGTTGCAGAAGATATACATATCCCAGAGCCAGACGGTCACAAAGGTCTGGGTCAAGGAGGGGGACGAGGTACGGAAGGGCGAGCCGCTGGTGAGCTATGACTCCACGCTGACGGAGGCCACGGTGGAGAAGGCGAAGGTCGCCTACGACAGAGCGGTCGCCAATCTGGAGGCGGCGAAGGGGCAGCTGGAGCTGCTGAAAAAGGCGGAGAACAAGGAGCAGCTGGAGGCGGAGCTGGCGAAGCTGGAAAAGCAGCTGGCGGAGCTGAAGGAGAAGTACGACAAGGACCCCAGCCATCCCTACGACGCGGATGAAGCGGTGACGGAGAAGGAGCTGCTGCCCACAGTGACCATAAAGGACGACAACGGGAACAGCCATATCGTACACTACTACGCGTGGACGGCGGAATCCGTGCTGTCGGCGGAGTATCTGCTGGGGACGACCTTCAACGGACGGCTGCGGGCGAACGAGGAAACGCCGAAGGTCGTGACGAACATCGTGCTGGTGAAGCGCGCCGGAGACAAGGTGGGCGGCGGCGTGGAGGCCAGCTGGGGCGTGCGGGTGACGGAGAAGTACGAAAAGACCGGCACCGGCGCGGACGACTACAAGGTGTCACAAGACGTACAGCTGGTGACAGACCTGCCGGCGTATGAGGACAAGGGGCGTACCTACGAGGACAGCGAGGAGATCACCAAGCTGGAGAAGAAGATCGCCTACGCACAGGAGCTGGTGGCAGCGTCCATGAGCCGGGAGGAGCTGAACAAGGCCGTCGCCGCGAAAACCCAGGAGATCAAGGAGACGGAGATCAGCAACAAGCTGGCGAAGCTGGATCTCGACAAGAAGCTGAGGGAGCTGGGCGACGGCAACGTGTACGCGGAGTTCAGCGGGACGGTGAAGACCGTCCGGGACGCCACGGAGGCGTATAACAACAGCGAGGCGGTGGTGGAGCTGTCCGGCGGCGGAGGGTACTACGTCAGCGGGACGCTCAGCGAGATGGATCTGGGCAGCGTGAAGGTGGGGGACACGGTGCAGATCAGCAGCTGGCGCACCGGGGCGTTCTGCGAGGGGAAGATCGTGTCTATCGACGACTATCCCACGCAGAACAGCAACAACTGGGGCGACGGAAACAGGAACGCGTCGTACTATCCCTTCAAGATATTCGTGGAGGAGGACGCCAATCTGGAGCCGAACGACTATGTGGATATTCAGTACCAGAAGGTGTCCACCCAGCAGCAGACGGGGAGCTCACTGTATTTGCAGAGCATGTTTATCCGGGAGGACAACGGCAAGAGCTACGTGATGGTGCGGAACGAGGACGGCAGGCTGGAGCAGCGGTGGGTGCAGACCGGCAGGGATCTGTGGGGAAGCTATACGCAGATCCGGGGCGGGCTGACCATCGACGACTATGTGGCGTTCCCCTATGGGCGCGACGTGGTGGAGGGGGCACAGACCAAGGAGGCCACCGCGGATCAGCTGTATAACTACGGCGTGTAAGGAGGCGAGAGATATGTTGGAAAATGTGAATCTCGCCTTTCAGGGCGTGTGGAGCCACAAGCTGCGGTCGTTTCTGACCATGCTGGGCATTATTATCGGTATCGCCGCGATCATCACCATCGTGTCCACCATTCAGGGCACCAACGAGCAGATCAAGCAGAACCTGATCGGCGCGGGAAACAACGTGGTGCGGGTGACGATCGAGGCAGCGGACAGCCAGAATTACTTCGACATGAATTACTCCGCGCTGCCGGAGGGCATCGACACGGTGTCGCGGGAGATGCGGGACGAGATGGAGAAGCTGAACGGCGTGTCGCTGGTGGGTATGTACCATGCACGGGAGTGGTGCGACAACGTGTACGTGGGCAATACGGCGTTCAGCGGGTCGCTGTACGGCGTGGACGACCACTACCTGTCGGCGGTGGATTATACGGTGAACTACGGCAGGAGCTTTCTGGCGGCGGACTATGAAAACCGGCGGAATGTGGCTCTGATCGACGCGAAGTCGGCAAAGTCGCTGTTCCAGGGGGAGAACCCCATCGGCGGCACCATCGAGATCAACGGGATGCCGTTCACCGTGGTGGGGGTGGTGTCCGCCCGGAGCAGCTCGGGGCCCGTGATCAACAGCTTTAAGGATTATCAGATGTACGCCGGCGGCACGGCGGGAACGGTGTTTATCCCGGATGTGTGCTGGTCGGTGCCGTATCGGTACGACGAGCCGCAGTACGCGGCGGTGCGCGCCACCAGCACCAACGACATGACCACCGCAGGCGACAGCGTGGCGAAGTATCTCAACGAGAACGTCATGCGGACGACGAAGTATAAGTACCAGTCCAAGGATCTGCTGCAGCAGGCCAGCGATTTGCAGAGCCTGTCGGAGAGCACCAACAAGCAGCTGATCTGGATCGCCGCCATCTCGCTGGTGGTGGGTGGTATCGGCGTGATGAACATTATGCTGGTGTCGGTGACGGAGCGGACACGGGAGATCGGTCTGAAAATCGCCATCGGCGCGCAGCAGAGCCGGATACTGTGGCAGTTTCTGACGGAGGCGGCGGTGCTGACCAGCATGGGCGGCATTTTGGGCGTTGCCAGCGGTATCGCGCTGGCGGAGATGATGTCACACGTTATGGGGACACCCGTTGCCATCAGCGTGCCGGCGTGTGTCATCGCCGTGGCGTTCTCTATGGTCATCGGCGTTGTGTTCGGGCTGGTGCCCGCCATGAAGGCGTCGAAGCTGAACCCCATCGAGGCGTTGCGGAGAGAATAAGCGGGACAAAAGCCAAAGACCGGCAGAAGCCGGTCTTTGGCTTGGGGGCGGAAAAATCGGGGAAGGGGGTTGACACGCGGAGGGAAGTGTGGTATCCTAATTCTTGCCGAATCCGCCGGTGTGGTGGAATGGTAGACACAGGAGACTTAAAATCTCCCGGCAGCAATGCCGTACCGGTTCGAGTCCGGTCACCGGCACCACCGGTACAGCGGTGCAATTAAATATCGCGGAGTAGAGCAGTTGGTAGCTCGTCGGGCTCATAACCCGGAGGTCGCAGGTTCGAGTCCTGTCTCCGCAACCATAAAAACCACTGGTTTCGTGAGAAGCTGGTGGTTTTTCTTTGGGGGATGTTGTACTGGTTTTTGTTGGTAGGTTTAGGGGGGAGAGGAGGGCGTGGGGCGGATGTTGCGCTCTGCGCTTTTGTGTTTATGCGTTAAATTACAAAATGCGGTGCGCTGTATGCCGCCTTGATGACGCTGGGAGGGGTCGCTGTTCACAGAAAGTTTTCCCTTTCCCCCGTTTTCCCGATGGCATCTTCACGGAAAACATGGTATCATACTATTTAGAATGTAACCAGCTTAGAATATGACCAACGGGAGGCGATTTCGCTTTGGAACTGGATAAAAAGAACTGCAAGCGCATCATGCTGCTGATCGCTTTTGCGGCACTGCTGTACTGGGGGCTGAACAATCTCCGCTGGCTGGGCAGCGTCCTCAGCGGTCTGCTCCGGCTGCTGTCGCCCCTGCTCGTCGGCATCTGCATTGCCTTCGTGCTGAATCTGATGATGGCGGGGCTGGAGCGGCTGTGGTGCCGCGCCCTCGCCAAGTGGCGCAGCCCGTGGCGGGAGAAGCTGAAGCGTCCCGTCTGTCTGACGCTGACCATGGTGCTGTTTGTGGGCATTATTTTCGCCATCTTCTTTATCCTGATTCCCCGTCTGGAGGAGGCCGGCTCCACCCTCGTGGCGAACATCCCCACCTACGTGGCGCAGGTGCAGTCGTGGTGGGAGGATCTCAGCGGCTTTGCCACCCAGCACGGCGTTACCCTGCCGGAGATGACGCTCAGCGCCGATCAGGTGCGGGACACCATCACCGGCTTCCTTACCGAAAAGGGCGACAGCGTGGTGAACACCACCCTGAACATCACCACCTCCATCGTGGGCGCGCTGGTGAATTTCCTGCTGGCTCTCGTGTTCTCCCTGTACCTGCTGGCGCAGAAGGAAACGCTTCTGTCCCAGTCCCGCCGCCTCCTGCGCCGCGCGCTGCCCCAGCGGGTGGCTGACCGGCTCATGCATCTGCTGAGCCTTACCAACAACGCCTTTTCCAGCTTCGTCACCGGGCAGGTGACGGAGGCGTTCATCCTCGGCACGCTCTGCTGTCTCGGTATGCTGCTGCTGCGGCTGCCCTACGCGCTGCCGGTGTCGGTCATCATCGGCACGCTGTCGCTGATCCCCATTTTCGGCGCGTGGATCGGCGCAGCCACCGGCGCGTTCCTTATCGTGTTCCAAAGCCCCATCAAGGCTCTGACGTTCCTCATTTTCCTGCTGATCTTGCAGCAGGTGGAGGGAAACCTGATCTATCCCCGCGTGGTGGGCAAATCCGTGGGGCTGCCGGGGCTGTGGGTGCTGGCGGCGGTGACCATCGGCGGCGGTGCCTTCGGCGTGGTGGGGATGCTGCTGGGCGTGCCCGTGTGCTCCGTGGTCTACGCGCTGGTGCAGGATTTCATCCGCTCCAAGCCCGCCAAGCCGGACGCCGCGCCTCCGGCGCAGCCGTGAGACAGGTGTGCCACTACTTAAATATAAGCACAAAGGGTCGTTCCGCTTACCGCGGAGCGGCCTTTTCCCCGTTGTTCACAAATAATTAAAACCCCGGCTATTGACAATGGCGGCGGCGGGTGGTACACTTCCTTTAGCACTCGGGAGGAAAGAGTGCTAAACGGAGAGCATAGTATGGAACTGACACAACGAAAAAAGCAAATATTGAAGATCGTGGTGGACAGCTACATCAACAGTGCCGAGCCGGTGGGCTCCAAGGCCATCGTGGAGCTGATGCCGGAAAAGGTCAGCTCCGCCACCGTCCGCAACGAGTTAGCGGACTTGACGGAGATGGGCTATTTGGAGCAGCCCCACACCTCGGCGGGGCGCATCCCGTCGGCGAAGGGCTACCGCCTGTACGTCAACGAGCTGATGGAGCGCAAGCCCCTTTCGGCAGAGGAGGAGGCCACCATCAACACCGCGCTGGCAAAGCCCTTGCAGCAGGTGGAGCAGGTCATCGACCAGGCGGGACAGATGGTGTCCAGCTTCGTGGGCTACCCCACCTACGCCGTGGCGGATCCCCGCTCCGCCACCACGGTGCAGCGGTTCGAGCTGATCGCCGTGGACGAGAGCGGCTTCATCGCCGTGGTGATGCTGTCGGACAGCCGGGTGAAAAGCCAGCTGCTGCGCGCCGCCCTGCCGGTGGACGCGGAGACGCTGCCACAGCTGAGCCATCTGCTGAACACCCATTTCACCGGCGTTCCCGCAGAGAAGATGAACGCCACGCTGATGAATCTCAGCGAGCAGGTGTCCGGACAGTGGTTCCTGCTTTTGAATCAGGTGACGGAGTACGCCGGGTCGCTGCTGGAGGAATCCCGGCACCAGCAGGTGTATACCAGCGGCGCAAGCCAGCTGCTGAAATTCCCGGAGTTCCGGGACATCGACAAGGCGCACGATCTGATGAGCTTTATGGTCGATAACAAGGAAAATCTTCCCATTCCGGCGGGGAACACCCCTATGGAGATACTGATAGGCCCGGAAAATGTCAACGACGCGCTGAAGGAGAGCAGCGTCGTGATCGCCAGCTACGACATTGGTGACAATATGCGTGGGCTGGTGGGCGTGGTGGGCCCCACGCGAATGGATTACGCCGCCGTGGCGGCGCGGCTCAGCTACTTTGCGGAGAGCTTGAGCCGTATGTTTGGTAAAAAACAGCTACCGGAGGATACAACGGAATGAGCGAAAAGGATAACAAGAAGAAGCAGGAACAAGAGGAGATCACGGAAAATACCATGGAAGAAGTGACAGAGCCTGCCGCCGGGGAAACGGCGGACGCGGCGGAGGAGACGTACACCGTCACCAAGGCGCAGATGGCGCAGATGGAGGAGCTGGCAAGGACGCTTGCCGACGCCAACGACAAGTATCTCCGTCTGGCGGCGGAGTACGACAACTTCCGGAAGCGGACGGCGCGGGAGAAGGAACACGTATATGACGATGCGAAGATCGACACCATCAAGCCGTTTTTGGGGGTTTTAGATAACCTGGAGCGGGGCGTGACCCAGTTCGAGGAGGGCGACCCCCACCGGCAGGGCATGGAGATGATCTGCAAGCAGTTCCAAGAGGTTTTGACCAAGCTGAATGTTGCAGAGATCCCCGCTTTCGGGGAGAAATTTAACCCGGAAGTCCACAATGCGGTGATGCACACCGAGGACGAAAACGCGGAGGAAAACACCATCGTGGAGGTTTTCCAGAAGGGCTACACCCTGGGGGACAAGGTGCTCCGCTTCGCCATGGTGAAGGTCGCCAACTGATACAGGAGGCTAAAGCATGAACGGAAAAAAGTTGTATAAAAGTGCCACGGACAAGAAGATAGCCGGTGTCTGCGGCGGTATCGCGGAGTATTTCAATGTGGACGCCACGCTGATCCGGCTGGCGTGGGTGCTGTTCAGTCTGCTGGGCGGCAGCGGTCTGCTGGCGTATATCATCGCCGCGCTCATCATGCCGGAGCAGCCCGTGTAAGCGGGAGCTGGCAAACTTCCCGGCGGAACGCCGGAAGATCTTATACGGTTAGTAATTTTATTTCATCTATATACAGGAGGCAATCATTATGTCTAAAGTTATCGGTATCGACCTCGGCACGACCAATTCCTGCGTAGCCGTCATGGAGGGCGGCGAGGCAGTCGTTATTCCCAACGCGGAGGGCAACCGCACTACCCCCTCTGTGGTGGCGTTCAGCAAGACCGGCGAGCGCATGGTGGGGCAGGTGGCAAAGCGTCAGGCCATCACCAACCCCGAGCGCACCATCTCCTCTATCAAGCGTGAGATGGGCTCCGACCACCGGGTGACCATCGACGGCAAGAGCTACACGCCCCAGGAGATCAGTGCCATGATCCTGCAGAAGCTGAAGAGCGACGCGGAGGCGTATCTGGGCACCACCGTCACCGAGGCGGTCATCACCGTGCCCGCCTACTTCACCGACAGCCAGCGGCAGGCCACCAAGGACGCCGGTAAGATCGCCGGTCTGGACGTGAAGCGCATCATCAACGAGCCTACCGCCGCCGCGCTGGCCTACGGCGTGGACAAGGAGCAGGCGCAGAAGATCATGGTCTACGACCTGGGCGGCGGCACCTTCGATGTGTCCATTCTGGAGATCGACGACGGCGTGATCGAGGTGCTTGCCACCGCCGGCAACAACCGGCTGGGCGGCGACGACTTCGACCAGTGCGTGATGAAGTATCTGGTCAGCGAGTTCAAGAAGTCTGACGGCATTGATCTGAGCGGCGACAAGGTGGCTATGCAGCGTCTGAAGGAGGCCGCGGAGAAGGCGAAGATCGAGCTGTCCGGCGTGACCAGCAGCAACATCAACCTGCCCTATATCACCGCAGACGCCACCGGTCCCAAGCATCTGGACGTGACGTTGACCCGCGCAAAGTTCAACGAGCTGACCGGTCATCTGGTGGAAGCCACCATGGGTCCCGTGCGTCAGGCTATGTCCGACGCGGGCCTGAAGCCCTCCGACCTCGCCAAGGTGCTGATGGTGGGCGGCTCCAGCCGTATCCCCGCCGTGGTGGAGGCCGTGAAGGACTTCACCGGCAGCGAGCCCTTCAAGGGCATCAACCCCGATGAGTGCGTCGCCATGGGCGCGGCGTTGCAGGCCGGCGTGCTGACCGGCGACGTGAAGGGTCTGCTGCTGCTGGACGTGACGCCCCTGTCTCTGGGCATTGAGACTATGGGCGGCGTGTGCACCCGCCTGATCGAGCGCAACACCACCATCCCCGTGAAGAAGAGCCAGATCTTCTCCACCGCCGCCGACAACCAGACCTCCGTGGAGGTCAACGTATTGCAGGGCGAGCGTGAGATGGCCGCCGCCAACAAGAGCCTTGGCCGCTTCCATCTGGACGGCATCGCTCCGGCACGCCGCGGCGTGCCCCAGATCGAGGTGACCTTCGACATCGACGCCAACGGCATCGTCAACGTGTCCGCTAAGGATCTGGGCACCGGCACCGAGCAGCACATCACCATCACTTCCTCCTCCAACATGAGCAAGGAGGACATTGAGAAGGCCGTCAAGGAGGCGGAGCAGTATGCCGCCGAGGACGCCAAGATCAAGGAAAAGGTGGAGGTGCGGAACCAGGCCGACCAGATGGTGTATCAGGCGGAAAAGACGCTGAACGAGGTGGGCGACAAGGTGCCTGAGAGCGAGAAGGAGCCTATCCGCACCGGCGTGGAGAAGCTCAAGGAGACGCTGAAGGGCGAGGACACCGACGCCATCAAGGCTGCCACCGAGGAGCTGACCCAGCTGTTCTACAAGATGAGCGAGAAGCTGTACCAGCAGCAGGCACCGCAGGGCGACCCCAACATGGGCGGTCAGCCCGGCGGCGACCCCAACGGCGGGCAGCAGTACTACGACGCCGACTACAAGGTAGTCGATGACGACGACCAGAACAAGTAACACATATCCCACAAGAGGGACAGGGAAGCCTGTCCCTTGTTGTGGTATTATCACCCCTTTGAGTGGAGAGAAGTGCGATGGCAGAAAACAAACGCGACTATTATGAGGTTCTCGGCGTCAGCAAGGGCGCAAGCGAGGACGAGATCAAAAAAGCATATAAAAAGCTGGCGCGGAAGTACCACCCGGACATGAACCCCGGCGACAAGGACGCCGAGGAGAAGTTCAAGGAGGTCAACGAGGCCAACGAGGTGCTGTCCGACCCGGAGAAGAAGGCGCGGTACGACCAGTTCGGCTTCGCCGGGGTGGATCCCAGCTACGGCGGCGGAGGCGGCGGCTACGGCGCGGGCGGCTTCGACTTCGGCGATCTGGGCGACATCTTCGGCAGCTTCTTCGGCGGCGGCTTCGGCGGACAGCAGCGGCGGAATCCCAACGCGCCCCAGCGGGGCGAGAGCATCCGCGCCAGCGTGGCGGTGACGTTCAAGGAGGCGGCGTTCGGCTGCGAGAAGGACGTGAGCGTGGAGCGCAGCGAGCAGTGCGCCACCTGCAAGGGCAGCGGCTGCCAGCCGGGCACCACGCCGGAGATCTGCCCGGACTGCCGCGGCAGCGGACAGGTGCAGGTGCAGCAGCGGACACCCATGGGCGTGTTCGCCAGCACAAGACCCTGCCAGAAGTGCCGGGGCACGGGGCGGATCATTCACCAGCCCTGCACCGACTGCGGCGGTCAGGGGAGAGTACGCAGGCGCAAGACCATCAAGGTCACCATC
>OKSN01000614.1_pt1 | contig 22282 bp, 20 predicted proteins | sample 1606191 | NCBI WGS metagenome assembly OKSN01 (sample SAMEA3879535, study PRJEB24766) | human gut metagenome | biome: human-associated habitat; feature: feces | place: USA | collected 1985/1987
CCGGGCCGTTGCAGCATCCTCTGAGAACTCTGTTGAGCCCCAGCCCGATCCCGGTCTGCTCGCTTTTTTAGATGCGGACAGCTACGAAGAAAAGCTGGAAGTATTTGCATCGCTGGAGGGCAAAGTCGATCTTCATATGTTGAATGCCATTGCTGCTTCCCTGGATCTGGAGCTTTCGGAGGGCAGCTTGGAGGAGCAGTACGACACGCTGAAAAGCTGCCTGATGACACTGGAGCGTTATGAGTGCAATCGCCTGCGGTGAGCAAAAAAGAAAAAAACGGAGAACTGGATTGAAGCAACAAACCCCAAGAAATATTGAAGTACAGAGAAAACAGGAACTGTTAAACCGGATTGCGCCGGGGCTATTAACATGGTATGATAAAAGCAGACGGAGCTTACCCTGGCGGGAAGAACCGACGCCGTATCGGGTCTGGGTATCGGAGATCATGCTGCAGCAGACGCGCGTGCAGGCGGTGCTGGAATACTATGCCCGCTTTATGGCAGAGCTGCCCGACGTGTACGCGCTCGCGGCAGTGGGCGAGGAGCGGCTTTTCAAGCTCTGGGAGGGTCTGGGCTACTACAGCCGGGTGCGCAACCTCCAGAAAGCCGCCCGCATCGTCTGCGAGGAGTACGGCGGCGAGCTTCCGGCCGACTACGACGCCCTCCGCGCCCTGCCCGGCATCGGGGACTACACGGCAGGGGCCATCGCGTCCATCAGCTTCGGGCTGGCCGTGCCTGCCGTGGACGGAAATGTGCTGCGGGTGTTTTCCAGATTGTATAATGACCCGGGTATTATTACAGAACCGGGGGTAAAAAAGGCCTTTACAGCCCGGGTCATGGAGCATCAGCCCCCGGAAAAGGCGGGCGACTACAATCAGGCCCTGATGGAGCTGGGCGCGCTGGTCTGCCTGCCCAACGGCGCACCTCTGTGTGAGCAGTGCCCGCTGGGCACGCTCTGCCGGGCCCGGGCCGCAGGCACCGCCCTCTCCCTGCCCCAGAAAACACCCCCCAAGGCCCGGCGCATCACACCGGTCACGGTGGCGCTGGTGCTGAACGAGGGCCGGGTGCTGCTCCAGCAGCGGCCCGCCAAGGGCCTGCTGGCCGGGCTGTGGCAGCCGGTGCTGTGGGAGGATACCACCCTTACCGCCGCAGAGACTGCCGCCCGCCTTGCTGCCCTGGGGCTGGACTGCACAGGGGCACATTTCACCCCCCTGCCTGCGGCCAAGCACATTTTCACCCACATCGAATGGCACCAGAGCGGCTATTTCCTCACTGTGCCGGAGCAGCCCGCCCCCGCAGGCTGCGTCTGGGCCGGAAAGGAGCAGCTGGAGGCCGCGTATACCCTGCCCGGTGCCTTCAAGGCCTACAAAAAGCTGCTGCTGACCAAATTGCTGTGATCCCCCGGATTGATGAAATTTCTGCATTTCGGATTGTAATTTTTTGCTTTTCCGGGTATAATAGCCTTATCAAAATGAACTCCGGTTCCATGAACCACCGTTCCCCACCAGAAAAGGAGTGTGTCCTATGAAGAAATCCTGTCTGATCGCTGTTATCGCCACGCTGGCCGCTGTGGCCGGTGCGCTGGCCGCCGTGGCTGTCTATCTGCACCGCCGTGAGAAGGAGCTGGACGAGTACGAGCGTCTGCTGTTTGGCGAGGATAAGGCTGAGACCGTTGAGCCTGCCGCAGAGCAGCCCGCAGAAGATCCTTCTGCCGAGGATGCCGCAGAATAAACCAAACACCGAAAAGCGCACCCGGCTTGTCTTTTTTCGACTGGTCGGGTGCGTTTTTTCATAACGGCATCCCCTCTCAGACGCTTTGCACCTGAAAAGGGATGCCGCCTAAGGAGTACATATCCATGAAACGATTTTTGTTGTGGGTCGTTGGTGTCATTCTGGGCGTTGCCGTGCTGCTGGGCGCGGTGATGACCGTGAGCTATTCCTTTACCGGCGAAGGGTCCCGCCCGGCGGCAGACACGCAGTTCGGCGGACAAGCGCTGGAAGTGAACGGCTCCTGCTGGCAGGTGCCGCTGCTGGGCGGCGTGTTCGATAAGGTGTTCACCAGCCCCGAAACGCTCACCGTGCAGAAACTGGGCGTGCTGTATGACGCACACCCGGCCCTCGCCCTGCCCGATTGGGCCAGCTACACCACCCTGACCATTGAAACCGACATCGGCAGCATCGTATTTGCTGGGTCAGCCTCTCAGTACGAGGACTTTCTCTTCCCTGCCAACGGGGATTACAAGGCAAAGCTGACGGTCTGGCGGCTGCCGCAAGACTATCTTGCCACCCAGTTTGAGGGCGGCACCACCGGTGCCATCCGCAAGAACCTGGGCGTGGAGCACCCGGCCAAACCCACGGGCTGGTACAGCTACTCCTTCCGGTTCACCCTGCAGGCCAGCGCGGAGGTCGACCTTTCCACCGAGCGGCTGGAGCAGGGCGGCGTGGCGGCGCTTTCCATCACCGGCCTGACCGGCGAGACCGCTCCCGCTGTGGAGACCGACCTGGGCAGCGTTCAGTGTGTCCGGCTGGGCAGCGGCTGGCGCGCCTACATCCCCGCCGCCTACAACGCTTCGGCGGGCAGGCACACGGTCAACGTTACCGTCAACGGCGAGACCTTTGCCCGGACGCTGACCGTTCTGCCCAAGGATTTCGGCACCGTGGAGGTGGAGCCGGAACCTGCATCCACCGAGGCCGCCAACGCCGAGTTCCGGAACAACATCTGGCCCCTGTACGAGCAGCCCGTGCGGGAAAAACTCTGGGCCGGTGCTTTCCTCTGCCCGGCAGAAAACTACATGACGCTGGTGGATTTCGGTCAGGTCAAGGTGACCGGCGGCCAGCAGGGCAGCCGCTCCAACTCCACCCGGCTCTACACCATCCCCGGTGAGCCCTGCCGTGCCCCGGCGAATGGCGTGGTGGTGTTTGCAGGCGATCTGGCCCTCACCGGCAGCACCGTGGTCATCGACCACGGCTGCGGCGTGCGCAGTTATCTGTACGGCCTGCAGGAGCTCTCCGTGACCCGCGGCCAGACCGTGGAGCGGGGGCAGGCTGTCGGCGTGCTGGGCGAGGAGCTGACCATGGACTTCAAGCTCGGCAGCAAGAGCGTGAACCCCTGGCCCCTGTTCCAGACCAGCGGTGGGTTATTCTGGCAGGAAAAGGGCTGATCCTGCAAAAAATTTGCAGAAACCTGTAACGCTTTCTCCTTTTCTGCGTTATTGGGGTGAAAGGCCATGAAAAAGGAGGGCAAAATACGATGAAAACGAATTGTGATATCATCCGTGACCTGCTGCCGCTGTATGCGGAGCACATCACCAGTAAGGCCACCAACGCACTGGTGGAAGAGCATCTGGCCGAATGTGAAGCCTGCCGCGCCGAGCTGGAACAGATGGAGCAGCCGGTGCCGGTGCGGCCGGAAGCGCAGCCGGATGCGCCCCTGCGCAGGATCAGGGCCGCCCTGCAAAGAAGGAGCTTCCGTGCAGCAATCGGCTCTGTGCTGGCTGCCCTGTGCGCTCTGGCAATGATATTCTGGATGGGTACTGCCCGCGTCCCGGCCACCACAGAGCAGGCTCATTTCTGGACATACAACCGCAAAGAGAATGGCGCTGACATCTGCATTCTGGAAGTGCAGGGCGAGGGTGTCTGGCTGGATATGGAGGGCACCTTCAGCTGGGGCAAGCCGCAGATCACTGTGCGGGCCATGCGCTACCGCTTTCCGGGCGTGCATCGGGTACTGACAGCCCTGGTGGATTCTGATCGATCCACTGTATGGGTCATGGTGTCTCGCACCCAGCTGCTGACCGTGGACTGCGCAGACCAGACCCTGTACTACCGCGATGGACAGCTGGTAGACCGCTACATCGTGCAGGAAAACCCGGACGGTACCTTCGACTACGCCTACGGCACCGACCAGGAATACGGCATCGACTATAAGAAGGGCTGAGCCTATGGACATCGACAGCGTTTACCGGCTCTATTTCCGGGATGTGTTTCTGTTCCTGCAGGGCCTGACCCACAACGAAGCGCTGGCCGAGGAGCTGACGCAGGAAACTTTCTTCAAGGCTCTGGACGGCCTGAAGGACTACGACGACCGGCAGGATGTACGGGCGTGGCTGTTCACGGTGGCCCGCAACGCCTATTATTCCCACTGCCGCCGGACAAAGCACACTGCCCCGCTGGAAGATGCCGAAACCGCCCCCGCCGACACTCCGGACATTGCCCAGCTGCTGGTCGATCAGGATGCGGCATTCACTGTACATCAGTGCCTGCACACGCTGGACGAGCCTTACAAAGAGGTGTTCAGCCTCCGGGTATTCGGCGAGCTGCCCTTTGAGCGCATCGGGCTGATCTTCGGCCACAATGCCGCATGGGCCCGGGTGACCTACTACCGGGCCAAGACCCAGCTGCAGAAGATGCTTTCCTCTTCCACCTGACATTTCCTATCACAGCAGAACACCCCCGGCCCAAAGGCGCGGGGGTGTTCTTTTTTGTGCACAGGACTCAGATCGTTTTTGCCTGCTCAAGCTGACCAAAATAAAAGGAGGTTAGGGCTTCGTTGATTGTTGCGTTGGCAGCTCCACCGCAATGGTAGTGCCCTTCTCCGAACTTTTCTCCACCCAAACGGAGCCGCCGTGGAGGTCGGCGATCTCCCATACCAGTGAGAGCCCCAGTCCTGCGCCGCCGTATTCCCGGCTGCGAGACTTGTCCACCCGGAAGAAGGGCTGGAAGATACTGCGCTGATACTCCTCCGGGATGCCGCAGCCGGTGTCGGAGACGCGGAGCAGGAGCTTTTCCAACTCCTGAGTGACAGAAACCCGTACCGAGCCGCCCGGCCGGTTGTACTTGACAGCATTCTCCGTCAGGTTGAAGATCAGCCGGTAGATCAGTGCATCGCTGCCGGTCATAATGCCGTCGCCCTCCGCCGTCAGCGTGACGCCGAGCTTATCTGAGAGCGGCGCAAGATCTGTGAAGATCTCCTCGATCATGGGAGCGAGCTGGATCCGCTCGTTCCGCGCCACCTGCCGCAGATTGCTCATCTCCAGCAGCGTCTTGGTCATCTGTGCCAGCCGCTCCGTCTGCTCACGCAAAAGCGTGAGGAACTCCGCCGTCTCCGGCCGCACATCAGGATGCTCCACGGAAAACAGCTCCAACTGCGCCTGCATTAGTGCCAGTGGCGTGCGCAGCTCGTGGGCGGCGTTGCCGGTGAACTGCCGCTGGGCGGAAAAGGCGTTGTTCAGCCGCTCCAGCATCTGGTTGAACGAGCGGCTCAGCTGCCGGAACTCCGAAATGGCGTCTTCATCGATCCTCATATCGGCAAGATTGTTCAGCTGCACCTGCTCCACCTGCGAGGTAAAGCTGCGCAGGGGCTTGAGAGCGCGTCCGCTGACGAAATAGGCGAGGATGCCGCTGAGCAGCGTTACCGCCGCCGTGATGTACCAGTTGGTGGTGCGGAAGCGCCCCTGCACCCCATCGACGACGATGGTCAACTCCTCGTTGGGCGCTATGAGCTGCGGGTCAAAGCTCGCCGCTCCGCTATCATTCAGGATCACCGTGCCGCCGCCTTGTAAACTGTCCGCAATGGTGTCCATATAGTACACACCGGAGGAGCACAGCAGCAAATTCATGGCCACGCAGGTGATGCCGATGAGCAGGACGGACATCAGCGTGATGCGCCACTGCAGGGAAAGCCGCTTCATTCCTCCTCGCCTCCCATCAGATAGCCCTCGCCGATGCGGTTGCGGATGGGGTCATAGCCCAGCACGGCGCGGAGCTTTTTGCGCAGGGCGGAGATGTGGACGCGAATGGAATTACTGAAGCTGTCCACGCTGTTGTCCCAAACGTGATCCATCAGCTCTTCCTGACTCACGGGCCGCCCCTGATGCACCACCAGATATTCCAGGATCCCCGTTTCCTTCCGGGTGAGCGTCAGCGTCTGCCCGTTGACGGCGGCGGTACGGGAGCGGGTGTCAAAGGTCAGGCCTCCGCAGCTTAGCAGCACATCCTGCTGGGTGAACTGCCGCAATGTCAGGCTGCGGATGCGGGCCTCCAGCTCCGCCAAGTGGAAAGGCTTTGCCAGATAGTCGTTCGCCCCGGCATCCAGCCCCTGCACCTTGTCCTCCACTTCGCTGCGGGCGGAGAGGATCAGCACCCGCGTCTCCCGGTCGGTCTGCCGCAGGGTGCGCAGCACTGTCATGCCGTCCTTTTTCGGCAGATTCAGATCAAGAAGCACCAGATCGTATCGTTCCACGCCCAGAAGCGCCAGCGCCTTTTCCCCGTCATAACAGTAGTCCACGCTGTAGGCCAGCCGCCGCAGGCTGCGGACGATGGTCTCGCACAGGGCGCGTTCATCTTCAATTACTAAAAGGTGCATGAGAGCCCTCCTTTTTATTTCTCCGTTTTTGTGTTGCTTTCATTATAGCAAAAATAGATAAGGTTTGCGTTAAGTTTTCGTTCTTAACAGAGACTTTAACTCTCCCGCGCTATGATGGGGGCAGAAAATCGGAAAGGGTGATGAAAAATGAGCTGCGGGAAAAAGGCTGCGGCGCAGATCGCGCTGCTGATGGCCGGAGTCGCCATGCTGTGCTTCGGCGTCTGGCGGGGCGAGGCGGCGACAGTGCTGAGCAAAGCAATCAAATTATGTCTGGAGTGTGTGGGCATTGGGTAAAAAGTTTTCAGGCGTTTCACAGACCATGTCCCGCTTCCGGGGCTGGATTCAGGCGGGAGCGACGCTGCTGACCAACCTGCATCTGCCGAACTTTCTCAAGGGCGGACTGTATCAGGGGGCGGGGAAGACCGTCTGCGTGCCGGGGCTGAACTGCTATTCCTGCCCGGCAGCCTCCGGTGCCTGTCCCATCGGTGCGTTTCAGGCAGTGGTAGGCTCGTCAAAATTCAGTTTTTCCTATTATATCACAGGCTTTCTCATTTTGCTGGGAGTCCTGCTGGGACGCTTTATCTGCGGCTTTCTATGTCCCTTCGGCTGGTTTCAGGAGCTGCTGCACAAAATCCCGACAAAGAAGCTCTCCACAAAGAGGCTGAAGCCGCTGACATACCTGAAATACGCTGTCCTGCTGGTGATGGTTTTCCTGCTGCCGGCGTTCCTTGTGAACGATGTTGGCATGGGAGACCCGTTCTTCTGCAAATACCTCTGCCCCCAGGGCGTGCTGGAGGGAGCCATCCCGCTGTCCCTTGCCAATTCCGGCATCCGGGCGGCGCTGGGCAAGCTGTTTACATGGAAATTCAGCATCCTGCTGTCGGTGATTGCGCTGAGCGTACTGTTCTACCGACCGTTCTGCAAGTGGCTCTGCCCGCTGGGCGCGTTCTACGCGCTGTTCAACCGGGTGTCCCTCTTCCAGATGAAGGTGGATAAGAATAAGTGCGTTTCCTGCGGGAAATGCGCCAGAGCCTGCAAGATGGATGTGGATGTGACGAAAACGCCCAACCATACCGAGTGCATCCGCTGCGGAATGTGCATCCGCGCCTGTCCGACGAACGCCGTGTGCTTCCGCTACGGCTTCGGCGATGGAAAAGAGAAAGAAAACGCAGCGACACTGCGAGAAAACAACAACAAAGCTTAAGGAGAAACGAATATGAACGCAAAGAAGATACTGGCTCTGATGCTGTGCGCGATGATGCTGCTCTCCCTTGCAGCCTGCGGCGCAAAGGGCAACGACAAGCAGGCGGATATGAGCGGAGACAGCTCCGCCATGACCGGCGAGCCGAAAACCGCCGAGGAGGCGCTCGCTCTGCACAAGGAGCTGCTGGAGCGGGAAAACGCGCTCCTGTCGGAAAATGCCGAACTCTGGGAGAAGGTGTTCATGGCGGCCGATAAGGGCATGACCATGCAGGAGGACGGCAAAAACTACGGCGACTTCCTGCTGGATACCGTCGAGGCCGCTAAAGAGCAGTTCACCGACAAGGAGTATGCGTGGCTGAAGGAGTCGGCCACGGAGATCAGCAATATTGAAAACAAGCTGACCGAGTTGGAAGAGAAGTATCCCGAGATCATGCAGAAATCCATGGACGGCGATATGAGCGTGCCTGGGGGCAGCGACATGACCATGCCGCCTGACGACGGCAGTATGCAGAAGTTCCCCGCCTTTGAGGGGAAAGACCTGGATGGCAACACGGTGAAGAGCGACGAGCTGTTCTCCGGCAACGCCGTCACCGTAGTGAATTTCTGGTTCACCACCTGCAATCCCTGCGTGGGAGAGCTTGCCGAGCTGGACGCGCTGAATAAGGAACTCGCGGAGAAGGGCGGCTCCCTCATCGGCGTCAACACCTTCACGCTGGACGGCGACGAGGCAGCGATTTCCGAGGCGAAGGACGTGCTGGCCAAGAAGGGCGCCACCTATCAGAATGTGTATTTTGACTCAGATGGTGAGGCGGGAAAGTTTACTACCAACATCTTTGCTTATCCCACCACCTATGTGGTCGACCGCAGCGGCAATATCGTGGGTGAACCCATCGTAGGCGCCATCACGGAAAAGAAGCAGGCGGAGACGCTGCAAAAGCTCATCGACCAGGCTATTGCCGCCGATATGGGCTGACAAACGAATTTATCTTCTCATACTGAATTTCAATTAATGAACTCCATGCCCTTCAGATAGACCCTAATTGGAGTTCAGTATAAAATGCGGCTGCGTCTGATTTTGTCGGTACTCTTCCGGGTTCGTATTTGGACGGGTCAGGGGTGCCAAAAGTGCCGGGTTTTCCGTGAAAGTATGGAAAACCCGGTGCTTTTTTGCTGTTTCAGGAGAGAATATCCTCCCAACAGGGCTGCGTCCCATTGGAAGGGCGGCTGCCGGTGGGTGCGGCGCCGGGGAGCGAAAACACGAAAAGGTGGGGGAAAAGTCATGGAATTGGTTTCGGGTTCGTCCATGCGCACAAAAAACATGACGAAATAGTGCGCTTTTTGTAGAATCCAATGAAATGCAAAAAACATTTGACAACGAGTGGCGGATAGTGCATAATATATGTAACGTTTCTGGGGGGAATACCTCCTGAGGGACGTAAATCTGACGGATGACTTCTGATCGTCTGTCTTAAAAATTTCTGAGGGAGGAATTCTGAATGAAAAAGTTCACCAAGCTTCTGAGCCTGCTTCTGGCAGTCGTTATGATGCTGGGTCTGGCTGCCTGCGGTTCCAATGGCACCACCGAGACTGCTGCACCTACTGCTGCCGACGTGTCCACTGAGACCAAAGCAGATACTGCAGCAGCACCCACTGCGCCCAACCGCGCGATTCTGGGCAGCACCACCGAGCTGTCCGGCGACTTCCGTTATCCCGGCTGGGGCGGTTCTTCCGCCGGCGCGTCCGATCAGGACATCCAGAAGCTGACCATCGGCTACGGCACTATGGAGACCAACCAGGGCGGCGCTTACGTCTGGAACGAGACCGCTGTCAAGGATCACACCGAGACTGACAACGACGACGGCACCGCTACTTACACCGTGACCATCAACGAGGGCCTGACCTTCTCCGATGGCACCCCCATCACCGCTGCCAACTATCTGGCGCAGGTCATGGCGTTCTCCACCCCCGTTGCTGTTGCTGCCGGTATGCCCGGCACCATGGGCCAGTCCTTCGTGGGCTACAAGGAGTTCAACGCTTACACCGGCGAAGAGGCTGAGGGCACTTCCAAGATCTTCTCCGGCATCCGTCTGCTGGATGAGTACACCTTCTCCGTGACCGTGTCCTCTAACTACCTGCCTTACTACTTCGCTTACACCTATGCCGCGTTTGATCCCGCTCCTCTGGGCCTGTGGCTGGGCGACGGCGTGGAGATCAAGGATGACGGCGAAGGCTGCTATCTGTCCGATGCGTTCTACGCTAAGGACGACGCCGGTGAGTACGTCACCACCGCTCACCTGAATGAGAGCCGTTACGACGTCTCCACCTACCCCTTCTCCGGCGCTTACGTTATCACCGACTGGGATCAGGGCACCAAGCAGTGCACTCTGACCATCAACCCTGAGTTCAAGGGCAACTTCGAGGGTCAGACCCCCTCCATCGAGACCATTGTCTATGTCTTCGTCGTTTCCGAGACTCAGCTGGAGCAGCTGAAGACCGGCGCTGTTGACGTCCTGTCCGCCATCACCGGCGGTGACGACACCAAGGCCGCTCTGGCGATCGTTGACGATGTGAACTTCTCCGAGGTTCACTACCAGAGAGCCGGCTACGGCAAGGTCGAGTTCGAGTGCGACTTCGGACCCACCATGTTCCCCGAGGTTCGTCAGGCCATCACCTACCTGCTGAACCGTACCGAGTTCTGCCAGACCTTCACCGGTGGCTACGGCGTCGTCGTTGACGGCCCCTACTCCCCCGACTTCGACATGTGGAAGGCTGTTCAGGACGACATCGAGCTGATCGACTACACCTTCTCTCCCGACACCGCCAAGAAGGTTCTGGAAGAGGGCGGCTGGATCTACAACTCCAAGGGCGAGCCCTACGTTGAGGGCGCTACCGGTGTTGACGCTGTCCGTTACAAGAAGCTGACCGCTGAGGAAGCCAATGCGAAGGACATCTTCGGCAACGACGCCGGCAACAAGACCTACGCTTCCGTTGCGAACACCGATAACGTGGTCTACAAGACCGTTGAGATCAACGGCGAGTACTACATGCCTCTGGCCATCAACTGGTTCGGCACCACGCCCAACACCGTTACCGACCTGCTGAACACCAATCTGGCCAACTCCTCCGACGTTGCCGCTGCCGGTATGGTCATCCGTGCTACCACCGGTGACTTTACCACCCTGCTTGGCAACATCTACCGTGACGCCTCCATGGGCTACGGCGGAACCCCCATCTACGGCATGTGCAACCTGGCTACCGGCTGGAACAACGCTGTCTATGACTACGCCTACAACTGGAGCCCCAGCGTCGATTACGCCGGCTACTCCTCCAACAAGGTCATCGATCCTTACGATCTGGCGTTCCCCTATGATCAGACCGCTGACCGTCTGACCTACGAAGAGGCCGTTGAGGCTTCCGGCGACAAGCTGGGCATGGATTACCTGTCCATGGGTATGGTTTACAACGCCACTACCGAGGACGAGTACAACGAGTGGTGGATGGCTTACATCGAGAGATGGAACGAGCTCATGCCCGACATCCCCCTGTACTCCAACTACTACTATGACGTGTACAACGCCAACATTGAGAATTTTGTGACTTCTCCCTTCTTCGGACCTGCTCGTGCAATTCTCTACTCCAACATCAAGGGCTACTAATCCGGCTGACTGCTTGAGCTTGTAGAACTTGGAATGGGGCAGCCCCCAAAGGCTGCCCCATTTTGGAGTCTATGTCCCATACTATAATAAAATAGAGGGGCGACCCGGTTGTCGGTTTTCCTCAGACCGCACCTTTGCACAAAAGGACTCTGATGAAAACCGATAACTCTGTTTTGGACAATGCGCAAACAAAACCCGTGGAAAACGGTCTGTGCGCCGAAAGAGGTCCCTGCCGCAGCTTGGCTGCGGGGAGGGGAGAGGGTGGATGCAGCCGCTCAAATTGCATTTCGGGGGACTCGCGACCGGCGGAACTGGGCGGCGATTTGTCCTTTTGAGGGCGATCACGGTCTGCTTCCTGAATTTTTGCGGCCTCTTAGGTAAAAAATTTCATTTTTCGACCCAGAGACCGTTTTCTACACTTGCTTTGTTTGCATTTTTAGGGTAGAATATATGAATACGTCAGGCGGCAGCCCGGCACGGGGGGATTCCGTTCCCCTGTCTGGATCGCTGCCTTAAGAAAGGGAGTATACCATGGGAAAATACATCGCTAAACGACTTGGCTACATGGTCGTTGTTGCACTGATTCTCTCACTTCTGATGTTCCTTGTGTACACCATGATCCCCTACGACCGCGCGGTGGTAGAAGTGGATTCCTACAAGGCCAGTCTGAAGAACAACCCCAACGCAGGCGAGCTCTACGAGAAGAAGCTGGCAGAGAAGCGCCATGAGTTGGGTACGGATCAGAATGTGTTCATTCGTTATCTTGGCTGGGTGGGCGTTGCTCCCATCAACGGCAAGTATCAGGGCATCCTGCAGGGAGACTTCGGCTGGAGCTATAAGTATTCCCGCCCTGCGTATGACGTTCTGAAAGCGCCGATGAAGAACACCATCTTTATCAATATATTTGCCACCATTCTTGGCCTTGGCATAACCATTCCCCTTGGTATCTTCTGCGCTGTCCATCGGGGCAGCAAGCGGGACACGGCGGTGCAGGTGGGTACGATTGTCGGTTACTCGATACCTGTATTCATCACGTCCATCGTGTTTATCTGGCTGTTCGCCATTATTCTCGGCTGGTTCCCGGTGTCGGGCATGAAAACGCCCGGTTCCGATTACACCGGCATGAAGAAATTTCTGGACGAGCTGTATTACATGGCCCTGCCGCTGATCGTCATGACCTTTACGTCTCTGGGCGGCATGACCCGTTATGTCCGCGCGTCCATGAGTGAGGCGCTGAGCCTCGACTGCATCCGTACCGCGAGAGCCAAGGGCCTGAAGGAAAAGACCGTCATTTATTCTCACGCTTTCCGGAACGCTCTGATCCCCATTATTACGCTGGTCATCGGCTGGTTCATCGGCATTTTCTCCGGCTCCGTGGTCGTGGAAAATATCTTCGGCCTGAACGGCGTGGGCAAGCTCTACATTGCCTCCCTGAACGACAAGGACTTTGAGGTCGTGCTGCTGCTGCAGATGTTCTATGTTATCATTTCCCTGTTGGGCAATCTGGTAATTGATATTGCCTACGGCATCGCTGACCCCCGTGTCCGGGTCAACAAGTAAAGGAGGAAGGAACAATGAGCAAACAGAATACTTCCTCCAGGGGCTTTGCCCCATGGCGCTGGTTGAAGCGGATGTTTTTTGGCGCTTCCAAGGAGTACACCCTTGCGGACGAGCGCTATGACAGTCCCGGAAAGCTGGCGGTCAAGCGTTTCTTCCGGAATCCGCTGGCGGTCATTGCGCTGGTGATCCTCGTCGGCATGTTCCTGTTCGTGTTTATCGGACCCATCTTTGCGCCTGTTGACCTGACGGAGACCGGCAGTGAGATGCTCCACGTGAACGTCAGACCCACCATGAGCCTGATGAAGCTGCCCGACGATATGAAGGACGGCGCGGTGGACATTTCCTCCCGCGGAACCTTCACCATCGGTGTCAGCACCGAAGGCAACATGTATACTTGGGGCTACTACACCCACACCAAGGACCCCAAGCTGAACCCCCTGAACATCCCGGACGAAGTGAAGAATGCCAAGATCGTCCACGCGGCAGCAGGTACTGACCACGCCGTCGCCATTTCTGAGGACGGCCATGTCTACGCGTGGGGTGCTTATGACAACGGCCAGTACGGCTGGGAAGGCTCCATGATCGCCTCCGCCCGGAAGCAGCCCGAGGAGCTGATGGGCGACAACACCATCGACGCTTCTCAGGTTCGCCAGCTGGTCGCGGGCAATCAGGTCACAGCTATCCTCATGGAGGACGGCACCATCTATGCATGGGGCAACGACGGCCTGAACGCCACGAACCTTTCCTCCGTCATCAAGCACGGCAAGAAGGAGAGCAAGCTGGTGAAGCTGGCCTTCACCAACGACGGCCTGTACGGCATCGACGAGGACGGCAACTTCGTCCCCGGCAAGAGCTCCAAGTTCAACACCATCACCATTCAGGATGAGAACGGCCAGAATAAGGTCGTTGATATCTTTGAGTATATCGGCGACCGGAAGATCGTGGACATTGCGGCCACCGGCGGCGCCATTGCCCTTGTCACCGACGACGGCGAGCTGATCGTCGCTGGTATGAAGGAAGCTACCCCCGTGATTCCCGAGGGCGACACCATCAAGCACGTGTCCGGCGGCACCCGGCACTTTACCCTTGTCACCGAGCAGGGCAGAGTGTACGCATGGGGTCAGAACTTCCGGAAGCAGTGTGAGGTTCCCGCGGATCTGCAGGAAGCGGGCGCGGTGGACACCGTGTTCTCCAGCGGCTTCCAGAATTACGCCTTCAAAGACGGCAAGTTCGTCGAGGCGTGGGGTCTGAAGGGTTATGTCTTCGGCACCGACGATATGGGTCGTGACGTGTTCAACCGGCTCATGAACGGCGGCAAGATGACCATGACCATCGGTGCGGTCGCCGTTATCGTCTCCACCATCATCGGTATCATCGTGGGCTGTATCTCCGGCTACTTCGGCGGCTGGGTGGACATCCTGCTGATGCGTATCACCGAGATCGTTGGCGCAATTCCGTTCCTGCCCTTCGCGCTGGTTCTGTCCGCTATCCTGCAATCCTCCGACCTGCATGAAAATACCCGAATCTTCATCATCATGCTGATTCTGGGTCTGCTCAGCTGGACGGGACTTGCCAAGCTGATCCGTGGTCAGATTCTGGCCGAGCGGGAAAAGGAATTCGTTACCGCCGCCCGCTCCATGGGCGTAAAGGAGGGCAGGATCGCCTTCAAGCACATTCTGCCCAACGTGATCTCCGTCATTCTGGTCTCCGTGACGCTGGACTTTGCCGGCTGTATGCTGACCGAATCCAGCCTGTCCTATCTGGGCTTTGGCGTCCAGCTGCCCCGCCCGACTTGGGGCAACATGCTTGACGGTTCCCGGAATGCGCTGGTCATTCAGTCCTACTGGTGGCGCTGGGTATTCCCCGCACTGTTCCTTTCCATCGTCGTTATCTGCATCAACATCATCGGCGATACCCTGCGGGAAGTGCTCGATCCCAAATCGGAGGTGGATAAATAATGGCAGACATGAATAAGCCTCTGCTGGAGGTCAAGAACCTCAAGACCTTTTTCAAAACCCGAAACGGTATTGTCAAGGCTGTAAACGATGTTTCCTATTCCATTTACCCCGGTAAGACTCTGGGTATCGTGGGTGAATCCGGTTCCGGCAAGTCCGTCTCCGCTATGAGCGTGCTGCGGCTGCTGGATGCCAACGGCTATATCGCCGGCGGCACCGTCACCTTTGACGGACAGGATCTCTCCAAGGTCACCACCGAGCAGATGTATCACATCCGGGGCAACCGAATTTCCGTTATTTTTCAGGAACCCATGACCAGCCTGAACCCGGTGTTCAGCGTGAAGAAGCAGCTGTCCGAGCCGTTCATCATCCATCAGGGCATGAGCAAGAAGGAAGCCGCCGCCAAGTGCATCGAGATGCTGAAAGCGGTGCAGATCCCTAATCCTGAGGCAGTTGCCAAGCAGTATCCCCACCAGCTGTCCGGCGGTATGCGGCAGCGTGTCATGATCGCCATGGCCCTTGCCTGTAAGCCCGACATTCTGATTGCCGACGAGCCGACCACCGCTCTGGACGTGACCATTCAGGCACAGATTCTGCGGCTGATGAACGATCTGCAGAAGGAAAACGGCACCGCCATCATGTTCATCACCCACGATTTGGGCGTTATCAATGAAATGGCGGACGACGTGGTGGTCATGTACTGTGGTCAGGTGGTGGAGCAGGCGCCCGCGCGGGTGATCTTCACCAACTGTGAAAAGTCCCACCCCTACACGGAGGGACTGATGTACTCCATCCCCCGGCTGAACGATGACCGGAAGAAGCTGGACCCCATCCCCGGCGCCGTGCCCCATCCGCTGGACCTGCCCAAGGGCTGCAAGTTCGCGCCCCGGTGCAAATACTGCACCCAGAAGTGCATCGACGCGGAGCCTGAGCTGAAGCAGGTGGCAGAGGGACAGTACGTCCGCTGCTTCTACCCCGACAAAGAAGAAAGGAGAAGTGCTGAACATGGAAAAATTGTTGTCCATTACTAATCTGAAAAAGTATTTCCCTGTCGCCAAGTCTTCTTTCTTCGCCAAGCAGATGTATGTCCGGGCAAATGAGGACATCACCCTTGACATCTACAAGGGCGAGACGCTGGGTCTTGTCGGCGAGTCCGGCTGCGGCAAGTCTACTCTGGGCCGTGTGCTCCTGCAGCTGTACGAACAGACTGCCGGCAGCACGATGTACTACGGACGGACGCTGGATACCGTCGCGCCGGAGTATGTGCTGGACACCCTGAAAAATGCCGAAAAGTACGTGTCGAATTACCACAAGGCCGTTGCCCATGCTGAGGAAATGGCCAAGAAGTGCGACGCGCTGGGCGACAAGGCGACTTTCTTTGACATTCAGGATAAGAATCTGGCTGCCTGCGACGCCAAGACCGCACTTGATTACGCTGCCAAGATTCTGGGCGGCTTCATGGTGAAGGATACTGCCAAGGGTGCGGGACTGCTGCTGAACCGGTATCGCCATGCTTTCCGCGCTGCCGCTCTGCAGAGCCAGATCGACGAGCATCATATGGAGATCGAAATGCTGGAGGGCGTCGCCGAGGACGAGCCCAAGAAGGCCGCCTCCTGCGAGAAGAAGATCAAGAGCCATCAGGCAAAGATCAACGAGCTGGAAAATCTCCACAAGGCTGCCGTAGCCGCCACCGAGGAAGCGGAGAAGGTGCTTGCCGCCGAGCGCGCCAAGTATGCCGACGACCCGGAGTTCCAGAAGTACGAGGCTATGCTGGATGACGGCGTAGACCTGAAGCGCCTGAAATACAAGGAAATGCGTCTCCTGCGGAAGGATCTGCAGATCATCTTCCAGGACCCCTATTCCTCCCTGAACCCCCGGATGACCGTGGGTCAGATCATCGAGGAAGGTCTGATCACCCACAAGTTCTTCAAGCGCGGCTCCAAGCGGATGAAGCCCTACGTGTTCGAGACGATGAACAAGTGCGGCCTGCAGAACTATATGTACAACCGCTATCCCCACCAGTTCTCCGGCGGTCAGCGGCAGCGTATCTGCATCGCCCGTTCCCTTGCCGTGAAGCCCAAGTTCGTGGTGTGCGACGAGTGCGTGTCCGCTCTGGACGTGTCCATTCAGTCCCAGATCATCAACCTGCTGCAGGAGCTGAAAGAGAAAGACGGCCTGACCTACCTGTTCATTTCCCACAATCTGTCCGTCGTTCGCTACATTTCCGACCGGATCGGCGTTATGTATCTGGGCAACATGGTGGAGATTGCCGCGACCGACGAGCTGTTCGCCGACCCCCGGCATCCCTACACCGTGGCGCTGCTGTCCTCCATCCCCACGACGGACCCCGACAGCCTGACCAAGGAGCGGATCATTCTGGAGGGCAACATCCCCAGCCCCATCAAGCCCCCGTCCGGCTGTAAGTTCCACACCCGGTGCTACATGGCCTGCGACAAGTGCAAGCGTGTGCCGCCGGAGCTGAAGGAAGTGAAACCCGGCCACTTTGTGGCGTGTCACTTCGCCGACCAGCAGAAGATCGATGAGAACGGCAATTATCTGTTCGACATCAAAACCATCACCAACCAGAGATAATGCTGAAAAAGAAAAACCTTGACCCGGAAAAGGAAGCGGAGCTGCAAAAGGAACCCAAGGAGAAGGGCGATGTGCCAGCTATGCTGCTGGCAGCGTTTCTGAACCTGTTCCTTCCCGCCGTCATTGCCCTGCTGATTTTCGCGGGACTGATCTGGCTGGTATTCCGGTAATAAAATTGTGTCGGAGTGAACAGCTCCGACACGATTTTATGTGCGGCGGAAAAATGTTTCTCCGTTTGATATGGCTGCGGCCTGTGAATAATAAAATGGCCGGAAGGATATCGTAAAACAGGGGAGAAGGGGCCAATTTATAGTTTCAACCTCGTCTTGATTTTTTGCGGATTCAATGATAGAATTACCAGAGAAGTAACGTGGATTCATAAATGTACCCTATATCCCAACGAAATGAGAGATTTGTGATGAATATTGAATTTGACGCATATAAGCAGAAGCTGAACGACTGCCGCCCCGCGCTGGACGGACTGGCGGATTCCCTGAATCTGGAGGGAATGCGCAACGAGCTGGAGCGTCTGCATGCCATGCAGGAAGCCCCCGGCTTCTGGGACGACCCGGAGAAGAGCCAGAAAATCGTTGTCAAGACCCGTCAGACCGAGAGCAAGATCGAGCATTATGAAAAAATGCTGTCGAACTGGGACGATTTGATGACCATCTGCGAGATGGCGGAGGAAGAAGACGACGACTCCATGCTGGAGGAGCTGAAAACCGGCTTTGCCGCGCTGACAGAGGATATGGAGACCTGCCGTCTGGAAACCCTGCTCACCGGCCATTACGACAAGAACAACGCCATGATGAGCTTTCAGGCAGGCGCTGGCGGCACCGAAGCGCAGGACTGGTGTCAGATGCTCTACCGCATGTACACCCGCTGGGCGGAACGTCACGGCTTCACCTACAAGATCATGGACTATCAGGAGGGCGACGAGGCCGGTCTGAAATCCGCTTCCATTATGATCGAGGGCGAGAACGCCTACGGCTTCCTGAAGGGGGAGAACGGCGTTCACCGTCTGGTGCGGGTATCGCCCTTTGACGCCAACGCCCGCCGTCAGACCTCCTTTGCCGCCGTGGAAGTCATCCCGGATATCGAAAACGACAGTCAGGACGTGGAAATTCGCCCTGAGGATTATGAGATGCAGGTCTACCGTTCCTCCGGTGCGGGCGGCCAGCACATCAATAAGACTTCCTCCGCCGTCCGTCTGATCCACAAGGCCACCGGCATTGTGGTTTCCTGCCAGACAGAGCGCAGCCAGTTCCAGAACAAGGAGACCTGCCTTCGGATGCTGCGCAGCAAGCTGGTGGAGATCAAGGAGCGGGAGCATCTGGACAAAATTTCCGACATCAAGGGTGTTCAGCAGAAGATCGAGTGGGGCAGCCAGATCCGCAACTACGTGTTCATGCCCTACACGCTGGTCAAGGACACCCGCACCGGCTGCGAAACCTCCAATGTAAACGCGGTCATGGACGGCGCGCTGGATCCCTTCATTGAAAGCTACCTGAACTGCCTCGCCACCGGCAGCTGGGTGCAGAAATAAAAAGTCCGTGAACTTTCCGAGTTTTTCGGGATTTGCCCTTGAAATTTGGAAAAACATATGCTATACTATTCGGGCTATCGGAAGGTTCGCGTTTTTTGACGAACCGTTTACTATTTGAGTCCGCGAATCTGGCGGAGGGAGGTTTTTGTAATGGGTGTTCTGGAGACGATTCTGATTGTTTTGGAGGCTCTGTGCAGCGTTGCGCTGATCGTGGTCGTGTTGATGCAGTCCGGCAAGGAGGCTGGTCTGTCCGCTGCGATTTCCGGCGCTTCCGAATCTTATCTGAGTAAGAATAAGAAGGGCGGTCTGGACCATACTCTGGCCGTGTCCACCAAGTGGATCGCCATTGTCTGGGTTCTGCTGACCCTGGTGCTGAGCTTCATGTAATGCGAAATGATGAAAGGCCACGGATGATTCCGTGGCCTTTCTGTATAGTATTGGAGGGGAAGGACGATTATGAAACCATTTGTCGCGGACGTACATATGCATTCGATTCTCAGCGGCCACGCCTTCGGCACCATCCGGGAGCTGGCGGCGGAGGCGTCCCGGCGGGGACTCAGCCTGATCGGCGTTACGGAACACGCACCCGGCATTCCCGGGACGGTTGACCCGATTTACTTCCGGAACCTCTGCGATGCCCCGAGGGAGCTGTACGGCGTGGAGATGCTCTACGGCAGCGAGGTCAATGTTCTGAACGGCGGTGAGCTGTCGCTGGATCAGCGGCACCTGAACTATCTGGACTACGCCATTGCCGGAATCCATGGGCTGTGCTACGAGGATGCGGGGGCTGTAAAAAATACGGACAACGTGATTCGCTGCATGGAAAACCCAAAGGTGAAGATCATTTCCCACCCGGATACCGACCAGTACCCCATGGACTATCCGGCACTGGTGGAGGGCGCAAAGGAATTCGGTGTTGCGCTGGAGCTGAACAACAGCTCCCTGAGAAAGCCCAAATCCCGGCTAAACTGCGTGGAAAACTACCGGAAAATGATCGCTCTGTGCATGGAGCGGGGCGTTTTCGTCGTGGTGGATACGGACGCCCACGACCCCAGCGCGGTGGGCAACTTCGATCTGGCGCGGAAGCTGCTGGAAACAATGGACATTAACGAGGACTTGCTTCTCAATAACGATTTGCAGAAGCTCAAGAAGTTCCTTTTGGATGGGTAAAATGTGCAAGGCTACGGATTTTCCCGTAGTCTTTGCTGTTTTCTGGTGAGAGATTGCGATAGACTTTTGATGGCGCCTGTGGTAGAATAAGAACAAGAAATTCCATCCAATGAAAAGGAGTGTCTGTATGGAAACGAAACGATTGGCAGGTCTGGAGCCTGCTGCGGTTTTTCATTATTTTGAGGAAATCTGCGCCATTCCCCACGGTTCCCGGAATACGAAGAAAATATCCGATTATCTGGTGAATTTTGCCAAAGAGCATGGCTTGCGGTACAATCAGGACGCGGCAAACAACGTGATCCTCTTTGGAAACGGCACCTGCGGCATGGAGGATCATGCCCCGGTGATTTTACAGGGGCACATGGATATGGTGTGCGAAAAGGACATGGACTGCCCTCTGGATATGGAGAAGGAGGGGGTGGATGTCACTCATGACGATAAGTTTGTGTTCGCCAAAGGCACCACCCTCGGCGGCGACGACGGCATTGCCGTTGCCTACGCTCTGGCGCTGCTGGCGGACGACACCATTCCCCATCCGCCGCTGGAGGTCATCATCACCGTGGACGAGGAGATCGGGATGCTGGGCGCGGATGTCATCGACCTGTCCGAACTGAAAGGCCGGACGATGATCAATCTGGATTCCGAGGATGAGGGGATTTTCACCGTGTCCTGTGCCGGCGGCGCTACCGCGACCATCAGCCTGCCCGCGGAGCGGAAGGCGGTCTATGGCCCCTGCGTCCGGCTCAGCGTGGACGGCCTGCAGGGCGGCCATTCCGGCGCGGAGATCCACAAGAACCGCGCCAACGCCAACAAGGTCATGGGCGAATTCATGGATCGCATTCAGAAGCTCATGCCGCTGTGCCTGACCTCCCTGTCCGGCGGCACCAAGGACAACGCCATTCCCCGTTCCTGTCAGGCGACGCTGGTGGCTATGGGCATTCAGCTGGAGCGGATCAACGCTGTGGCGGAGGAATTGCAGGCGGAGATCCGGGAAAAGTACGACGAGCCGGATGCCGTCATTCAGGCGTTTGACGTGGATGCGCTGGGCGGAAACGGCCTGTCCACACAGGCGACGTCCAAGGTCATCGGCCTGCTCTGCGCCGCGCCCAACGGCGTACAGGCCAGAAGTAAGGATATTGAGGGCCTTGTGCAGACCAGCCTGAACATGGGAATCACCAAACTGGGAGAGCGGTTCAACGTCACTTTTTCCGTCAGAAGCTCCGTCAACAGTGAGAAGGAAGATCTTCTGGAGAAGCTGAAAGGCCTTGCTGAGTTCTTCGAGGGAAATTATTCCCAGTCCGGGGAGTATCCCGCATGGGAATTCAGGAAGGATTCCGTCCTCCGGGACACCATGGTGCGTATTTACCGGGAGATGTTCGGCAAAGAGCCGCAGGTGCTGGCTATCCATGCGGGGCTGGAATGCGGATTGCTTGGAGAAAAGCTGCCGGGACTGGACTGCGTGTCCATCGGCCCGCAGATGCACGACATCCATACCAGCCGGGAAAAGCTGGACATCGCGTCCACGGAACGCACGTGGAAGTTCCTGCTGGAAGTTCTGAAAAACCTGTAAAAACGCAAAAATGACCCGCCATGGCGGGTCATTTTTTATGCGCTTTTGGAGAATGTACGTGTTTTTGCAATGGCTTTTCCCCGGAGAAGCCCCTTGAGCCATGCGATGTCTTGCCGCCCCAGAACCCCGAACAGGCACATCAGACACCCCAGTAAGACGGGATATGTCCCCGCCCGAAGCACCGGGGAAGCAAAACGGGAGGCACCCCATCCGGCGGTAAGAGCGGCCGCGACGGACAGCGCCGGGACGGAGAAGGGGATCGTCTCCCCGGTGATGATGAGAAGCCTTCGCAGGCTGAGAATGAAATTCACCAGATGGGTGATGAAAAAGCTGAAAAAGTAACCTTCCATTCCGTATTTCGGCAGCAAAAAATACAGAAAAAACACATCCATGGAATTGGTGATGACGTTGTAGCGGACGCATACTTTCTGCTGCCCCAGACCTTTGGTCATGGCGTCGGTGATGGCGTCGCAGTAGAGCATGGGAATCAGCAGAGCGTACAGCCGCAGCCAGCGCCCCGCTTCGGCGTTGTGGTACAGGGAATTGCACAGCCCTTCGGCCAGCAGAAATTCCAGACCGCTGAACACGATGCCGTACAGCATGGCGGTGCGCAGACTCCGCCGCACCAGATAGGAGATGCGCTGTTTGCTTCCCGCGGCGGCGCAC
>OKSN01000618.1_pt1 | contig 22200 bp, 11 predicted proteins | sample 1606191 | NCBI WGS metagenome assembly OKSN01 (sample SAMEA3879535, study PRJEB24766) | human gut metagenome | biome: human-associated habitat; feature: feces | place: USA | collected 1985/1987
TCTTATGCGCATAATAAAGAGGGATCTGTCCGACGTTCTTCGGGAAAGTCATCGTCAGTTTGCCGCCCGGGTTGACATAACCGAAGAGGGCGTCGCCGATAGCGTAGGCCGCTTCGCTACCTCCGAACCATACATTCAGAATAGCGGGCACGTGTTCCTGTTCCCAGTTTAGCGTAAGCGGACGACCGGTGAATAACACCAGTACTACCGGCTTTCCGGTTTTCAGTAATTCTTTTAACAGGTTTTGTTGTACGTCGGGGAGGTCCAGGTTAGTGCGGCTGCTGCTTTCCCCGCTCATTTCTGACGATTCGCCCAAGGCTGCGATGATGATGTCCGAGCGGCGGGCTACATTCAAGGCTTCGTCCAGCAATTGCTGGTCGGTCCGGTTGTCGCGGTTCAGTGAACGGCCGAACATGGTGGCGCGTTCTTCGTAGGCGGCGTCACTAATCAGGTTGCTGCCTTTGGCATACATGATATTCGCTTTTCCGGCAGTCATCTCTTTCAAGCCTTCCACCAGTGAAGGGCAACGGTCGAGCACGGCGGCTACGCTCCATGTTCCGGGCATATTGGCACGGCTGTTGGCTAGCGGGCCTATCACGGCGATGTTGCCTTTAGGATTAAAAGGCAGCAGAGGGTTGCCGTTCGGATTTCCGTCGGGGCTGTCGTTTTTGAGCAGGACGAAACTTTCTGCCGCAATTCTGCGGGCAGCGTCGCGGTGTGCCTTCGTAAAGATGTCACGTGCCGGACGTTTCGGGTCGCAATATTTATACGGGTTGTCGAACAACCCCAGTTTGTATTTCGCTACCAGGATGCGGCGGCAGGCGGTGTTCAATGTTTCCATAGAAACCTTGCCTTCCTGAATGGATTTTTTCAGAGTACCTACAAAACCTTCGCTGACCATATCCATATCCACTCCGGCGTTGATGGCACGTGCCGTTACCGTCTGGAGGTTGCCGATACCGTGGTCTATCATTTCGGAAATACCGGTATAGTCGGTGACTACAAATCCGTTGAATCCCCACTGACCGCGCAGGATGTCCGTCATTAACCATTTGTTGGCAGTGGCCGGAATGCCGTCCACCTCGTTGAATGATGCCATGACACTGCCTACGCCTGCTTCAACGGCGGCTTCGTAAGGCAGCATATAGTCGTTGAACATCCGTTGGCGGCTCATGTCCACCGTATTGTAGTCACGTCCGGCTTCACTTGCTCCGTACAGGGCGAAGTGCTTTACGCAAGCCATGATTTCGTCATTGCGTTTCATATCTTTGCCCTGATAGCCGCGCACCATGGCTTCGGCAATCATAGCTCCCAGAAACGGATCTTCACCGTTACCTTCGGATACACGTCCCCAACGCGGGTCGCGCGAAATATCCACCATTGGGCTGAACGTCCATGAGATACCGTCGGCGCTGGCTTCTACGGCTGCAATGCGGGCGTATTTTCTCCACACCTTTCAGGTTGAACAGTCCTCCCACTTCGCCTTTCTTGATTTTGCCGGCGATGTCGCTGCTCTTGGCTTGTCCGGTAGTAATCTCTCCCGTGACGGGAAGGTTCAACTGACCGATCTTTTCTTCGGTGGTCATTTTTTTCATCAATGCGTCGATGAAACGATCCATGTCTTGTGGCGACTTCTGAGCGGATGCGGTCAGGAGTCCTGTCGCAAAGAACAGGATTAATAAACTTAGTTTCTTGTATATCATATTATTATATTCTATTCTATTTTGTTTTATTGGTAATCGGGATTTTGCACCAGTACCCCTTTGGACTTGTCTATTTCAGTCTGAGGCAATGGAAGTAAAGCGTTCTTGTCCTGATAATTTTTGCCGGCAGCTTGCAATACTTCTTTTGCAATGCCCCAGCGGACGAGGTCGTAGAAACGGTCGAACTCAAGTCCCAGTTCCACACGGCGTTCGTGGCGGATAGCTTCACGCAGTTCTCCCTGGTCGGTAGTGGTCACTTTGGGAAGAATGTTGGTGTTGGTGCCTCTGGCACGTGCACGTACTTGTTCCAGGTAGTCGATTGCCTCACCGGAGATACCCTTCTCGTTGGCGGATTCGGCTCCCATGAGCAAGACATCTGCATAACGGATCAGGCGGATGTTCACCCAATATCCTTTATTGGTATATTCTTTACGCAGGGCAGGGTCGGTATAGGCTTTCTTGTTGAAGTAAGCACCTATTGCCGGAGAGACGGGAGATTCGCCGTAAGGCTCGTTGGTATTTTCCGGAGTAATCGGTTCGCTGTCCGATCTGCGGAAGTAAAGCAGAGTGGCGTTCTTGCGCGGGTCGCCCGGTTCGTAGGCTTGCGCCATAAGTTCGGTTGCCATGTGCCAGCCCCAGCCCAAGTCCCATTGGTCCGCTCCGCGCACACCTTGCACTTCGCAGAATTGGCTGCCGATAATATCGCTTTGAGGAAGGGCGGCAGTAGCGGTACATTGCAGTTCGAAGATAGAACCGCCGCTATTTTCGCCATCATCGGTGAAGATTTCATTATACGGAGTTCTCAGGTTGTAGAGCCCTTTCTTGATGACATCGGTGGAGGCAGTGTACATATTGTTCCAGTCGTTACGCATCATATATGTACGTGCGTGCAAAGAACGGGCGGCTCCCCATGTCAGTCGTCCCAAGTACTCGGTACTCCATGTTTCCGGCAGTGACTCCTCGGCGGTTTTCAGGTCGGCATCAATCTGCTCGTAGATTTTATCGACGGTGGTTTTCGGAATGTTGGCTTCCGAAGCGTCGTTGATCTTGTAAGTCACCAGAGGGACTTCGCCGAATGCCCTTACCAGGTTGAAGTAGCAATAGGCACGGAAGAAAGAGGCTTCACCTTTGTTGATGATGTCTTCGGCTTCGGTCTGTCCGGTAGTTTCTTTCTCGGCAATGGCGTCGAGGATGTCGTTACACTGATAGATAACGGCGTAGTTCTTTCCCCAATAAGCACCTAGCAGACCATTGGAGGCCGTGTATTTGAAGTCGTCATACATCTCGGCTACATCCGACCCGTCACTGGCAATACTTCCCTTTTCTTCGTCTTCGGAACGGAGACAGTGGATAGCGAGGGCGGTAGTGCCTGCAGTGATATCGTAGCTACGCATCATCGTGTAGACATTGTAGATTTTACCGTTGACCAACGCATTGGGATTATCGTCTTCTGTAAACTGTCCTTGCGGACTGCGGTCCAGAAAGTCACTGCAACTGCCCAAAGCGAGTGCGGCCGCAGCAATAAAGGTTGAAAATATATATTTATCTAGTTTCATACAATTATAGTTTTAAAGATTAAAGTTGCTGAAGTTTCGCAAGGGGCCTGCATGGTTTCTCCTCTTTCGCCCCTACGCTATTATCTTGCCATTAGAATGTCAGGTTGATACCGAACGTATAGACTGCCGGTACGGGATAGCTTCCGTTATCTACGCCGAATGCGGTGGCGGTTCCTCCCAATTCCGGGGTATATCCGGTGTTATGCTTCCATGTTTTCAAGTTTTGTATGTTGACATACACTTTCAGGGCTTGCAGGCGGATTTTGGCAAGCAGGCTCTTGTCGAATGCATAGGCAAGTTGTACGTTACGGATACGGAAGAAGTTGCCGCTTTCGATGTAATAATCCGAATTCAGGTAGTTGATAGAGTGCTTGGAGTTCAGCAACGGTTGGGTATTGGAAGTACCTTCCCCGTGCCAACGGTCCAGCCGTTGTTCGAGGTAGTTGAACTGGGCGAAGTTATAGTTATCCCACGTGCGGAATATCTTGTTACCGCCTTGTCCCATCATGTCGATCCCCAACGACCAGTTCTTGTAGTTCACTCCGAGGGAGAAACCGTAAGTTACCTTTGGAGTCGGGTTGCCTATCATGGTACGGTCTTCCGGAGTAATTTCTCCGTTTCCGTCGACATCTGCGAATTTCAAGTCACCGGGGGTGACGGTGGCGAGCGTGTTCTTGGGCGATGCGTCTATGTCGGCTTGCGACTGATAAACGCCTTCTACCTTATAACCGTAGAAGTAACCGATCGGATAGCCTGCCATTGTATAACTTTGCTGCTTGTCTCCGGCGATGATAGAGTATCCTTCCTGAACCAGACTCTTCACTTCATTTTTGATGGTGGTCAGGTTGGCACTGACAGAATATCCCCATTCGCCGATCTGGTCGCGCCAGGTCACAGCCATTTCTACTCCTTTATTCTGAATCTGTCCCAAGTTACCTATCCCCGGAATTGTTCCGGAAATACCGGGAACTTCGGCCAGCAGGTCTTTGGTGTTTTTCTTGTAATAAACACCTTCAAAATGCAGTCGGTTGCGGAGAAGATTCGTTTCAAATCCGGCTTCCCAAGCTTCCACTTTTTCCCAACGGAGATTTGGATTGGGCAGATAGGCAAGCTGATAGCCCGGATAGATGATAGACGGTTTGCCGAATACGGCGGAATAAGCGTTGCTCAGTAACGGCTCGGCAGGGTAGGCTTTATCTAGGTTCTGATTACCCAGCGTACCGTAAGAAGCCTTGATTTTCAACATATCGAGCCATTTGATATCTTTCATGAATTCTTCTTCGGACATCAGCCAGCCGCCTCCCAGAGAGAAGAAGTTCTGCCATTCGTTGCCCGTATAAGAGAAAGCGGAAGAACCGTCGCGGCGGTAGGAGCCGTTGAACAGGTACTTGCCCTTGTAGTTGTAGAGCACGCGTGCCAGCACGGACACGGTGGAGCGCTCCCACTGCGTACTGCCGTTGGTGGCGGTGGCTGCGTCGCCGATACTTACGTACCATTTGTCGGGATTGTCCGGAATGACCAGGCCTACCCCTTGGGTACGGGCGCCGTTCAGATTCTCGAGCTTGTTGTAGTAGGTGGTGAAACCGGCTGTGGCCGTCACGCTGTGGTCTCCCCAGGAGTTGGTGTAGGTCAGCAGATAGTCGCTCTGTACCTTCATTTCCGTTTCTTTGGCTTGGGACACTCCGGTCTTGCCGTTGCCCAGCGTGGCTATGTCTCCCTCGACGCTTGCGTCATATACCTGGATAACCGGGGTGTATGTCCGTGTGCTGTTCGAGGCATAGTCCAGGGAGAACATGGCCTTGAACTGGAAGTGTTTCAGGAAATCCCATTGCCCGTACACGTTGCCCGAGCCACGGTAGTTCTCGGCTTTCGTGGTATTCGCCTTCAGGTCTACGTCCACCATCGGGTTGTTCATCTGTGCCTTCTGGAATCCGGGCAGTGAGGTGTAGAGGCCGTACTCGGAGTTGAATACATGCGCCACCGGAGCTGCGCGCAGGGCTGTAGCCACACTCTTCGTGTCGGCGGGCAGCATGCGTGCCCCGTTGAATTGGAAACCTACCTTGAGGTTGTCCGTCACTTTATAGTCGTTGCTGATGTTCAGCGTGATTTTGCTGTACTTCTCGTGCTTGATGTTGCCTTGCTCGTAAGCATAGCCCGCACCGAGATAGAAGCTGTTCTTGTCCGAGGCACCCGTGATGCTGATGTTGTTGTTGGTGATGAACCCAGTCTGGAAGATTTCATCCTGCCAGTTGGTGTTTCCCGTCCAGTCCGAGAAGTTGTATTCCGGGTTGCCTTCATTCCTCAACTGTTCGTTGTACAGCAGTTTGAAGCCTTCGGCATCCGTCAGTGCAATTTTGTCGGTGATGGACTTGAAACCGAACGAGCCGTTGATATTGACGCGTGTCTGTCCCTCTTTCGCCTTCTTGGTGGTGATGATAATCACGCCGTTGGCACCGCGCACACCGAAGATGGCGAGCGACGACGGGTCTTTCAGTATCTCCATGGATTCGATGTCCTGCGGATTCAGGAAGTTGATGTTGTCGTTGAACAGTCCGTCCACCACATAGAGTGGCTTGTAGCCGTTGATGGAGTTTGTTCCGCGTACACGGATTTCCGGGTCGGAGCCTGCCTTGCCGGAGTTTATCACCTGCACGCCGGCAATCTTTCCTTGCAGTGCGGATACGGGGTTGACCACCGGCTTGTTGGCGATTTCGTCGCCTTTAATGTTGGTGATGGAGCCCGTAAGGTCTCGCTTCTTGGCGCTGCCATAACCGATGACAACGGTTTCGGCCAGCATCTGCGAGTCGTCTTTCATCTGGACGTTGATTACCGACTGGCTGCCTACCTTGACAGCTTGCTTCACCATGCCTACATAGGAAAAATCCAATGTGTTCTCCGGGGTGGCCTGGATGGAGTACCGGCCGTCTATGTCGGTAATCACGCCATTGGAGGTTCCCTGCACCAATACGGTGGCACCAATCAGCGGGTCACCCAGGGCATCGGTCACGGTACCGGTTACTGTTTTCTCCTGCGCCGATGCGGCGACACTTGCCAGCAGGCACACCGTCAGAAATAGGTTTCTCAGTCTTCCGGTTTTCTTCTTGGGAAGGTTTAGGTTCTTCTTCATTACATTGATTTTTTAGTGGATAAATCATTCAGTTTCTCCTCTGAACAATCAAAATGCAAAAAAGATTTGGTGACGGTGTTAAAAAAGGGCAGCCCGGTTTTCGCGGACTGCCCTCTTACCTAAAAGCAAAACTATACCTATTTCAACTCAAAACTCGTAGTCTTTACATCGCGGCTGTTGGGTCCAATCATTACATGGAACTCGCCGGGTTCGTATACATACTGTATGTCGTAGTTGTAGAACTTCAGCAATTCGGGGGTAATGGTGAAGGTCACCTGCTTGCTTTCGCCTTTTTTCAGGTGGATGCGCTCGAAGCCTTTCAGCTCTTTCACGGGGCGGGTAATGCTGCCCACCAAGTCGCGGATATAGAGCTGTACGATTTCATCTGCATCGTAGTTACCCGTATTGGTTACGGTTACGGAAGCGGTCAGCTTGCCGTCCGCATTCAGTTGCTTGGAGCTGAGCGTGATGTCACTGTACTGGAAAGTGGTGGTCAGCTTACCGCTGGGGCAAACGTCTCCGAACACTACGTCGGCAATGGCGTCTGCAGCTTCACTACCTCCGAACCATACATTCAGGATGGCAGGAACATTTTCATTCTCCCAAGTCAGCACTACGGGACGTCCGGAGAACAATACCAATACTACGGGTTTGCCCGTTTTCAGCAATGCTTCCAGCAGGTGGCGCTGTGCGTCCGGCATTTCCAGTTCGGAACGGCTACTGCTCTCACCACTCATCTCGGAGGACTCGCCGAGGGCGGCTACAATGACATCGGCTTGTGCGGCTACTTTCAGGGCTTCGTCCAGCAGTTCTTGGTCATTGCCACGGGGCAGTTCACGGCCGAACATCGTGGCGCGTGTCTGGTAGTCGGCATCGTACATCAGGTTGCTGCCTTGTGCATAGAGAATGTTGGCCTTGGAGCCGACAGAATTCTTGAAACCTTCCAGCAGGGTGCTGTATTTGTCTGCTGTGGCTGCCACACTCCAAGTGCCCGGCATGTTGGCACGGGTGTTGGCAAGCGGGCCAATCAAGGCGATATTGCCTTTGCGTTGCAAGGGCAGCAGATTGTCCTGGTTCTTCAGCAGTACGAATGTCTCTGTGGCAATCTGGCGGGCGATGGAACGGTGTTCGGGAGTGAACACTTCTTTTTCGGCACGCTTCACGTCGCAGTATTTATACGGATTGGCAAACAGTCCCAGCTTGTATTTGGCTTCTAGGATGCGTCGGCAGGCTTTGTCAATGTCGGCCTCGGTCACTTTGCCTTCTTTCAGAGACTTTTCCAGTGTGCCGATAAATCCGTCGGCTACCATATCCATGTCTGTTCCGGCGGTCAGGGCACGTGCGGATACTTCCTGCAGGTCACCGATTCCGTGGTCTATCATTTCGGAGATGGCTGTATAGTCTGTCACCACGAAGCCATCAAAGCCCCATTGGTTGCGCAGAACGTCGGTCAGTAGCCAGTGGTTGGCAGTGGCGGGTACGCCGTCAATTTCATTGAAGGAGGTCATTGCGCTACCCACACCGGCTTCTACGGCAGCCTTGTAGGGAGGGAAGTATTCGTTGAACATACGGTTGCGGCTCATATCCACCGTGTTGTAGTCGCGGCCGGCTTCTCCGGCGCCATACAGTGCGAAGTGCTTTACGCAAGCCATTATCTCGTTGTTGGCACTCATATCCTTGCCCTGATAACCGCGAATCATGGCTTGTGCAATGGCTGAACCCAGGAAGGGGTCTTCACCGTTGCCTTCTGATACACGTCCCCAACGGGCATCGCGGCAGATGTCCACCATCGGGCTGAACGTCCAGCAGATACCGTCTGCACTCGACTCAATGGCGGCGATACGGGCCGATTTCTCTATAGCCTCCATGTCCCAACTGCACGAGAGTGCCAAGGGGATGGGGAATACCGTTTCGTAACCGTGAATCACGTCCATACCGAACAGCAAGGGGATGCCCAGGCGGCTGTTCTCTACGGCAAGTTTCTGCACTTCGCGGATGTTCTTCACGCCTTTCAGGTTGAACAGACCTCCGACTTCACCGTTGCGGATTTTACCGGCAACGTCGCTGCTCTTGGCTTGTCCGGTGACGATGTTTCCCGTTACCGGCAGGTTGAGCTGACCGATTTTCTCGTGCAGCGTCATTTTGCCCATCAGCTCCGTAATGAATTTATCCATCTCCTGCGGATTGCCTTGGGATGTGTTTTCTTTGGGCGTTGCCGTCACGGTGAGGGCAGAGAAAGCCAAGGCTGCTAATAATGTGTATTTCTTCATATGATATAATTTTGATTATCCCCTCCGGCCCCCTGAAGGGGGAGGGGAATAGTGATATAGAAATTCAACTTAAGCTTAGCTGCTCCATCATGTCGCATACTAACTTCAATCGTAAATCCCTAAGCCTTAAATCCCAGCTTCTGCAATCCTTCCTGAACCTCGGGACAGCTCATGAAGAGTTTCCACAACAAGCCGGAACGATAGTTCTCAATCATCGGGGCAATGGTGCATTGGTCGATGGCAAGATAGCGGGGCACCGTCCAGTCACTTCCCTCGGAGAAGGCATCGTAGAATCCGTACTTGCCCCAAATCCAGTCGCCTTTGGAATAGAAATACTTCAGTGCACGCATGGATTCCTCCGGTGTGTAGGGAAAACTGGACAAGGCTGCTGTCGGTGTGATGACACCATGGTCGTTGTCGCCCGGGCAGTGAGCTGCATAGCCTTTGGTAGAGTAGCTGGCGGTCAGTCCCCAGCAGTCCTCGCCGTAACCTTTGTATTGTTTGGGATTCTCCACGCAGTAGCGGTAGTTGGAGAGGGCATGGTTGCGCACCACGTTCCAGTAGTTGGCATAGCGGTCGCTCAGGTTGCGCGGGTCCAGACCGATGTGCGAGTATTGTGCCCAGAACAAGGGACCGCCCAGTTTCTCGGCTCCGTTGTGTTTCAATTCCAAAGGCAGGCCGTAGGGGGCAGAGTCGGACTTGATGCCGCCGCCGCGTGCCCAGCCGTTGTGGTAGGCTGAAGCCGGAACGGGATAAGTGGGGGAGGAGGCTGCGAGCACATACACAATCAATGCTTCGTTGTAGCCTTCCAGCGGGAAGTTCATTTCCCAGTTGTATTCGGGAGACCAGTGCCAGTAGATGACATCCTTGCCATTCTGATACCAGCTGAACTCCATCTCTTTCCACAATTGGTCAATCTTCTCTGCCAGCGCCTTTTCCTGCTCGTTGCCGTCGCGGAAGTATTGGCGTACGCAAAGCAAGCTTTGCATCAGGAAGCAGCTTTCCACCAAGTCTCCGCCGTTATCTTTTTGTCCGAAAGGTTTCACCTTGCCGGTAGGGCCGTACAACCAATGGGGCCATACGCCGTGGAAGCGGTCGGCGCGTTTCAGGTAATCGGCAATCTTGGTCAGACGCTTCACGCCTTCTTCCCTGGGGATGAAGCCGCGTTCGATGCCTACCAGCAGTCCGGCTATACCAAATCCGCTGCCGCCGGTGGTGACAACATTCTGGTCCTTTTCGGGATAATCCCCATCCAGGTGGATGCGTTCGCGTGCCAGTCCGGAGGTCGGTTCCGCACCGTCCCACATGTAGTTCAAATGTACCTTCTGGATGTAATCAAGCATTTCGTCATCCGAAGCGAATGATTCGGGACGTACTTCCTCTGTGTCGGGCTTTTCCTCTTTTCCGTTCTCTTTCCCGTTTTCCTTCAAGTCGGAAGAGCAGGATGCACAGCCCGCCAATGTGGAAATCAGGAACAAAGCCAGCACATGTATCATTATTGGTTTTTTCATATCTTTATTTCTTGTGTTTAATTTTTTGTCGTCTTGCACAATGGCGAGCGGCCGTTTTCGTTCAGCGCCTCGATAGTGAAGTAATAGTCCGTGTCCGCATCCAGTCCGCAGAAGTCATATTCCGTCTGTCCCAGTACCGTGATGGCATTGTACATCTTGCCTTCGGCGGTGCCGTAGTAGATGTTGTAGCCATAGGCGCTTGCTTCGGGTTGCCAGGAGATAAGGGCATTCCGGCGGTCTTTCCTGTCACGTTTCACAGTCAGTCCTTTCACGGCTTGCGGGACATCGCCGTCACCGTTCCCGAAGACGCGGAAGCCGGACAAGGCGACATTTCCCGTAGGCATGTGCACATTCTCGTATTTCAGATAACGGGCACGCAACGGCTCGTTGAGCTCGATGTAGTCGTGCGGACAATCCTTGTCACTGTCGCTCTTGTCTATGACCAATGTCCATTCTTTTCCGTCTTCGGAAGCAAAAATACGGTATTGGTGATAAATATCCATGGCACGGTTGTATTGAACCGCTTTATGGTCGTAGAAGTTCAACTGCACGGCACGTACATTCTTTGTACTGCCCAGGTCTATCCCGGCCCATTCGCCGGGGTTGCCGGAACGGGCTGCCCAGTAGGTGCGCATACTTTCGTCCGTCAGGTTGGAAGCTGCATGGATGCTATCCGTAGATGATACCTCCACCGGTTTGCCGTAGGACAGAAGCATCCATCCCGTGAAACGCTCTGCAGGGTTCTTTACGTCCATCGGTTCTGCCCAGTTGGGATAATCGCCGAAGGCAGTGGACGAATACATGACACCATCCTTGTCGAAAGCCACCGGATAAAGACCGATGCGGCGTTCGAACTTGTACTTCAGGGAGAGCATGCAGGTGGCCACGTGCCAGTAATTGCCTTTCACGTCGCAGAACGTGCCTCCATGACCGGCACCTTGCACATAACCGCCCGGCTTGTAGCACATCGGGTTATGCTTCTGGTAGACAAACGGGCCCAGCGGGGAATCCGAAACATATACGCCATCGGCATAGACTTTGAATTCAGTGCCCGGAGCACCATATTGGAAATAATATTTGCCATTGTGTTTGGTCATGTAAGCGCCCTCTGTGAATGGGCGGAGTGTCACTTCATCGTCATTGTTCATGCCGAAACGTTCCCAGCCGTGTTCTTCGGGGCGGAGCATCATGACATCGTGAATCTTGCTGATGGGGTAGAAATCATTCCGGTCCAGTTCTACCGCTTTCAAGGGATATTCATTGCTGGAGCCATAGTACAGATACAATCTGCCGTCGTCGTCCAGAAACAGACAAGGATCCCATGAAGGAAGTACGTTCTTTTCGATGGCACGTTTGAAACGTCCCGTTTTGGGATGCGTGCTGTACCACACGGCCAGACCTTCGTAGGTGGAGCCGGTATAGAACAGCGTGTCGCCGCTTACATAGGCGGCCGGCGCACACTGGTCATCGTCCGTAGGCTTGCGCTGGAAGCCGGCAGGAACGAAATCCCAATCCACCAGGTTCTTGGAATAGTGAAAACCGCCCTGGTTGGTGGAGAACAGAAAGTATTCTCCCTTGTATTCCACCGCCATCGGGTCGGCAGAGGAACGGAACGAACCGTTGGGACGCACATTGTTGTTGAAAGGCTCGAAGTTGTAACTGATGTTCATCGGATTGCAGAAGGTGCGCGACAGAGGCGCCTGTGGGTCATACCACCGGGTCGCCTGGGCGGGGCGGCAGATTGCGGTTGCCTTGTGTACCTCTTTTTCCATCACTACCTCAATATCGGTTTCATCCAGTGCCAGGATTCTGTTCACTATCTTTTTCCCGGGATAGTAGACATACAGGTGCACGTCGTTCTTCGCTCCTTTGATGGCAAAGCTGCCGTCGTGGGCAGTGGTATTGTGCATGGGACTTGCGAAGAACATGACTGTGGCGCCTGCGAGTGGCTGGCGGTTGGTGTCCAGTACGTGTCCTTTTACGATACGGTCTTGGGTTACAGTGATGTAATAGTCACTGACTTGCCCCTTCACCACTTTGATGGAATCGTTAGGGGTTGCCTTTGCCGCCAGAGCGGCAAAGGCTATTCCACAACTGATTAGGAATCTTTTTACCATATTGGAACGGATTTATTCGGCAATTCCGTCAATGGGTTCCAGCTTCAAATCAGGAAGGTCGTCCAACTGGTTGGCCGGTATGGGCCAATAAGTCTTTTCTGCTGTCCATCCTTTGGGACCGAGTACGGTGGCGGCATCGCCGGTACGCACCAAGTCCACATAACGGGCACACCATTCGCCGCAAAGTTCCATCCGGCGTTCGTCCATCACGTCTTTCAGGGTAACACCGGTTTTGGTGCTCATGCCTGCACGCCGGCGCACTTCGTTGTAGCCTGCGTCTCCATCCTTGCCCAGTCTGACTTTGGCTTCGGAGTTCATCAGCAGCACTTCGGCATAGCGGATGATACGCACATTGTTGTTGGCTCCGTAGGTCGTACGTGGAAGAGTCATCTGATTGTAGGGAAGGTAACCTTTGCCGTTCCAACAGTCGGTCTTGGTGGCCGATGTGGGACCTACCTGCCAACCCTCGCGCGTCTTGCTCAGGGCTTTCAGGAAAGAAGTTTCGGCACGCACACCTTCGCCACGGGCTTCGGCCCATGCCACGAACTCGGGTTCATAGCCTATGAAATTCCAGCCGCCTATGGACTTGGTGCCTTCGGCTTGCTTGTAGCTGATGGTACCGTCTGCGTTCACTACTTCATCATACCTCTCTGCCATGTTCGGACCCTGGAAATTGAACCATTGGTCTACGCCCAGGTAATCGCCAGAACCATTGCCGTAGTCTGTTACCTGGCATTCGAACAAAGATTCGTCACACAACTTTCCGGGAATTTTGAACAGCTGGTAGAAGTCGTCGTAGAGACGGAATCCACCGTTCTTGATGATGTCATCGGTCAGTGTCTCCACTTGTGCATAGTCTCCTTTCAGCAGATAGATGCGGGCGGCCAATGCTTGGGCGGTGAAGGCTGTCACGGCTCCCTTGTGTTCCATCTGGTTGGGACGCATGCGGGGCAGTTTGTCGATGGCGTAGTTCAAATCTTCCAGCATATAATTATATACGGCCTCTACGGTAGAACGGCGAAAATCGGTCTGCAGGTTGTCACGGTAGATGACGGTGGGACCGAAATTGGTCACCAGACAATAGTAAGCCCATGCACGGATGGTACGTACTTCGCCGCAATAGGATTCGTAGGTTTTGTAATCTTCGCTTCCTGCAGCAAGATATTCGGCATAACCGTCGAGGCTTTGCAGGGCGGCATTGGTGATGCGGATGATGTCGTAGAAGTTCATCCATACCTGGTTCAGTGCCCAGAATGAGTTGTTGTAGTTGAACTTGCGTCCGAAGGCCACGGCATCGCCCTGGTCATCGGTACGGCCCGACCACACGTCACCGTCGCGGGTGAACATCAATAGTGCGTTGCACCAGTGCATGCCCTGTGTGCGTACTTTGGAGTAGGCACCCACTACGGGTTGGTACATATTGTTCTTGTTGGTAAAGTCCACGCCTTGTTCGGGAACTTTGTTCTCCGGATCGATTTCTATGAAATCGGTGCAAGCGGTAGCTCCTCCCAGTACCATCATGGCCGGAAGTATATATGCGAATGTTTTCTTTAAGAATTTCATTGTTTTACGTTTTAGGGTTTAGAAATCTATTTGCACTCCGAAAGTATAGGTTGAAGTCAGAGGGTATACTTCGGTATCCCAACCTTCGGCATCCGACACTTCAGGTGTGAAGCTGTTGGCCTTGAAGGTAGTGAAGGGGCGGTCGGCCGTCAATGAGAGGCGGAGTCCCGGCATCACGTAGCTGCCTATCTTCAAGTTCTTGAACGAGTAGCCCAGCGTGATGTTCTGGATGCGGAAGTAATCGGAGCTTTCTACGAAATAGGAAGCGTTGTTACTGTCTGATTTGTTCCAGGTTTTGAGAAGAGCCTTGGCCGACGGATGTTCGTTGGTAGAGCCTGCACCCGTCCAGCGGTTCTCATACTGTGCGCGGTCAAAGTTATAGTAGTCGGCTGCATAGCGCAGGGCACGCTTACGGTTCCACAGTTCGCCGCCTGCTTGTCCGTAGGTAGTGAGGCTGAAGTCGAAGTTCTTATAAGAGAATCCGGCATTGAAGCCATAAGTAAAGCTGGGCACGTATGAGCCCAACACCTGCTTGTCGTTTCCGTCTATCACATGGTCGCCGTTCACGTCCTCGTAGATGAAGTCGCCGGGTTCCAGTCCGTTGGCCACGGCGATGGGGTCGGCAGCACATTGTTCAGGAGTCTGGTAGATGCCGATGACCTTGTAGCCATAGAATGAGTTCATCGTCTCGCCCACCATATTCACGGTCTTTCCGCCTTTGATGATTTTCATGTTTCCTTTTAGGCTTTTCACTTCGTTATGCAGATAAGAGAGATTGACGCCGATGTTGTAATTGAAGTCCTGGCCAATCTTGTCGTTCCAGTTCAAGGAGAGGTCGATACCGGTATTCAGAATCTGTCCGTTGTTGCCGGCCAGCAGTTCGCCGCTCATCGGGAGCTTGGGCGAAATCACGGCGTTGTCGGTCAGACGGTAGTACCAGTCGATGTCGGCATTCAGGCGGTTCTTCAGCGTGCTGAAGTTGATGCCCACGTTGGTTTCGTTCACTACTTCCCAACCCAGCCAGCTGAAGTTGGTGGTGTTGATGAATCCGTCGATGGCGGTATTGGGACCGAATACGGACTGTACGTTCTGTATGCTTGCGAAGCCTGCACTGGCAGCAATCTTGTCGTTACCCAGCTTACCCCAGCTGGCACGCAGCTTCATGTAGTCGAAGATATTCTGGTTCTTCATAAACGGTTCTTGGGAGATGACCCATGCGGCACCGATGGAGGGGAAGTAGCCCCATTTGTCGTTGTACTTGGACGAGCCGTCGGCACGGAAGGTGAACATCAACATGTACTTGTCGTTGTAGTTGTAATTCAGTCGGGTGAAATAGGAGAGACCGCGGTATTTCCAGCCGTCGTCTTTCACCGTAGCGCCTTCCTTGTTGCCCAGTGCGATGTATTTCCACACGTCCTCACCTTCGGGCACGTTGGTGGCGGTACCTTCGAGCAGGCGGTATTGCTCTTGACGCATGGATGCACCCAGCATACCGGTAAAGGAGTGTTTGCCCCACTTGTCAGTATAAGTGGCCACGTTGTCCCATATATATTTGTAGTAGTTAGTGTTCTTTTTAGTGAGTTCGGTAACCTCTTTCTTCTGGTTGGTGCCTACATAGTAGGTAGGAGTGAACTCAGAACCGCGAATCATTGAGTAGTCGTAGCTGTAGCTACTGCGTATATTCAGCTTGTCGGGGATGAGGTTGAGCTGTGCATAGAAGTTGGTCAGCACTTGGTAGGTCTCGTTCCGGTTGTCGTAATAGTTGGCAGTGGCTACCGGATTGTTGAAGTTGTTGGTCAGGCCCACCTGCTCGGGCGATGTGTACTTCTTAGGGAACACGGCATCGTCGCGGCGGTCATCATACACCGGGATGATAGACGGTGTGTTGTATGCCTGTTGCCATGCGGCATTCTTGGGAAGCTGCTGCTGCGAGTTGCTGAATACGCCGTTGAAGCCTACTTTCAGCCATTTGCGGGCTTCGTAGTCAAGGGCGGCACGGAAGTTCAAGCGGCGGTAGTAGTTTTCCACGTCCATGATACCGTCTTGTGCCAGATAGCTCATGCCGGCAGAGTAGGTCGCTTTTTCCGTACCACCGGAGATATTCAAGCTGTGATTGGTCATCATGGCTGTGCGCAACAGTTCGTCATACCAGTTGGTATCGGCATTGAATTGCAGGTTTTCCATATTGCCTCCGAATTCGGCTACTGACTTTTCGAAAATCGACCGGTAAGCTTCCGGGTTGGCTTCCAACATCATGGTGGCATACTCGTGAGAGTTACACATCTCCAGCAGGTTGGTGGCTTTCTGAATACCTACATAACCGTTATAGGTAATCTTGGCATCCTGGTTGCGGCTTCCTTTCTTGGTGGTGATGATTACAACACCGTTGGCGGCGCGTACACCGTAGATGGCAGATGCGGATGCGTCTTTCAAGATGGTCATGTCCTGAATGTCGGAATTGTTCAGGAAGTTGATGTTGTCGTAGAACATTCCGTCCACTACATAGAGAGGAGAAGTGTCACCGAAGGAACCCATACCACGGATGGTCACTTTAGGACCTTCGCCCGGCGTTCCCGAATTGATGATGTTAACACCCGGTACCTTTCCCTGCAATGCTGCCATCGGGGAGGAGGTAGGAACATTGATAAGTTCTTTCTCTTTGACAACGTCAATCGGGGCCGTCAGGTCTTTCGCCTTGGCCGAACCGTAACCGATAACAACAACTTCTTCCAGTAGTTGTGCATCTTCACGTAGCTTTACATTAATGACGGATTGTCCCGCAGCGCTTATTTCCTGCGGCAACATGCCCAAATAGTTGAATACGAGAGTTGCGTCTTCGGGGACGCCGTTCAGTACATAGTTACCGTCGAGGTCGGTAGCTGCTCCAATAGTAGAGCCTTTTACTACAACCGTGGCTCCAATAATCGGTTCGTTGTTCTGATCAACAACAGTTCCTTTAACTGTCTTTGTTCCTTGTGCCAAAACTGTCAGTGGCAATGAGAACAAAATCATGAATAGAAGAAATAAAGTTTGCCTTCTCATAAACTAAATTTAAGAGTTAATAATTCTGCCGGCAAAGGAAGTAATTACGGTAAGTAAGGCAAAAAAAAACACTACCACGATAATACGTTTAGGGTAAAAATGGGTACCGTTTTACTACGTTTTCGTGTTACTTGTTTCTAATAATCAGTTTGTTATGATTGAATGATTTGTAGCCGCTTTATTTCAAGTCGATGAGAAAATCCACTAATCCCGTTCCGTCGGGGATATCCAGTTTCTTGCGCAAACGGTAGCGTGCTGCCTCTACTCCCCGGATAGTGAGGTTGGTCATTTGCGCAATGTCTTTCGTAGAAAGATTCAGGCGCAGCAGCGCACAAAAACGGAGGTCGGTAGCGGTAAGACTGGGATAACGTTCGCGCAAATTACGGAAGAATTTCTCATGAATCAGGTCGAAATTGTTCTGGAATACATCCCAAAATTCCTGTGTCTCGATGTTTTCGTTGATGAGCTTCAGCAGAGATTCGAGGTTCTTGCGTCCATATTGCCCTTTCACCAGGGACTCTTGTACGACAGTACGAAGTTTCTCCAGGACCTCGTTCTTGGCAAATACACCCAGTGCCATGCTGGCAAGGTCTTTACTCTTTGCCGACAACTCGGCTTCCAGCAATTGCTGTTGCTGCAGAGTTATCAGATGCTCCTGCTCGCGCATCTTGATGTTCTGCTGCACCTGCTCTGCCTCATACTCCTTCCGTTTCTTTTCCATGGCACGGTTGGCGCGCCACTTGGAGAAAAAGTAGACAAGCGCTGTGAGAACTATGAGATAGAGCGCAAAGGCATAATAGGAGAGGTAGAAAGGGCGGGCTATGGCAAAATGATATTCCACCTCACCGATTTTCTGTCCCAAATCATTATAGGCTTCTGCCTGGAATGTGTATTCTCCGTAATCCAGGCTACCGTAGCGGATTTCGGGCTCTTTCAGGTCCGATGTCAGCGCCATGCCTTGTCCTCCTTGCAGGACATAATGGAAATGTACGGACAATTTATTGTAATGCGGCAGGCTTACTGAGAACAGCAAATCCCGGTAATTGCTTTCCAGTTCGACATTTCCAGACAGAGGCAGGCGTTTCTCCTTTTTATCGGAAGAGGAAGCAGTGACCGAGCTCAGTGAGAGGGCGGACTCCAGAGTAGGACTGAGGCTGTCTGTGTTTTTGCTGTAACTGGCGATTCCGTTGTTCAGATTAAAATAGACAACGTCATTGTCGACGAACACATTGTTGTAGTTCTCTATGCATGGAGAATCAAACAGTTCGATGAGGATGCGCTGCTTCACGATGTACTCTCCTTCTGCGTACTCTACCAGTACGTACTCATGTGAACCGGACAGCCAGAAGCGGTCGTTCGTGACGGATACCACAGAATGAGCATTCCTGATATAGGGCAGAATGGCATTCAGCTTTTGGAAGGGGATAATCTGCCGGGTGATGTCGTCATAGGTATAGAAGCCGTTGGGACTGGAAAAGACGATACGTCCTCGCATTTTCATTACTTGGATAGGGCCGATGATATATTCCGAGCCTAAATGGGAGATGTGCCGTACGCTTTTTACAGCCGACAAGTCATCGCTCAAGACTATTTTATAGACTCCCTGATACATGTGTGAAGCCCAGATGACACCGCTTTGGTCCACCTCCAAGTGCATGACCGGTGCAATGAAGCCGTCTATGACATGCGAAAAGGTCCATTGCCCGTTCTTCTTTTTATAGATACGCAAATTGGCGTAGGATGATTCCAACAGTATCTCTTCGCCATAGAGGGTGCACTTTATCAGACACGTACTGCTGTTGGTATTGCTTATGACGGAAACATTCCCTTTTTCGCCTATTAATAAGGTATGGGCATTGTTGCCTGCAAAGAGTTGCCCGTCAATGTCCTTCACATACCAGTTCTGTCCTTCAGTATGGGGAAGCAGGCGCAGATTCTCGGTAACCTGGTGGTATTCGTACAAGCCCTGGTTGGTGGCCAGATAGAAACAGTCGCCCCGGTGGGCTATGTCGTACACCATGCCCAGTTTGGTTTCATGGTTGGCAGGAGTCAGCAGCATGACGGGTGAGTTGTGGTGGATGTATGCGATGCCGTCGTCCAATGCTGCCCATACGTTGTTGTCTTTGTCACAGAACAAGCCCAGGACTGTGTTGTTGTCCAGACGGTTATCCAGATTGAAGTGCCAGAGGCAATGTCCTTTGCGGTCGATGGCGTATATGCCATTCAAGACTGTACCTATCATGAATATGGAATCATTGGTCATGACGGCGCGGTTCACCCGCTGTTTCTTCAGCTCTGCATCAATGTCTGTTTTCCAGGGGGTGATGTCACCGTTGTAGCGGAACAGTCCGTTATTCTCTGTGACCATCAGGAAGCTGTCGTCCCCGTCGGGCAGTAATGCCACTACATTGTCATCGTTCACTTGGCTGCGGGGGAAGAGATGAAGGAAATCCTTGCCGTCGAATTCATAGAAGTCCTCATCAATCATCTGTGTGTAGATATGTCCGTTTTGGGTGTAGAAGTAGAGCGGCTGTTGCTGTCTGTTGCGGAAAGCGTGTACCATCTTCCCGTCGTAGGAGAACCAGGCGCTGAACGACTGGAAGTAGATGCGACCGTCCAGCTCTACAATGTTCCATATCTCGTTGTTCTCCATGGGGAAATTTTTCAGGAATTTGCTCAAAGAATGGTACCGGAGAGTGCCTGCCTCCGAATACTTGAAATAGCCGAATTCCTCGAATGCCCCCACATAGATACGGTCTTCTTTCACATACACCGAACGGACAATATGGTTCCCCGGCACTTTGTGGAGAGTCCAGCGATAACCGTCATATACCAGGAGCCCCTGGCTGTTGCCGAAATACATTTCGCCGTTGCTGCCTTGCGCACATGCCCAGTTCTGATAACCGGCTTCATAGTCTTTGGCAAGATAGTTGGTGACGGCGGGCATGAAGGAAGAAGCCCTGGCCTGGATGAAGAGGATGAACAATAGAAGGCACACTACCCAATACTTGAAAAGCATCGGTCTTATCGTATTTTGTTTCATTTTTTCAGGTTAATCGAAGTGTTTCTTGGAAGCAAAGATACAATAAGTATTCTAAATATTGTGTTTTGATGAGATAAAAAAGGTACTTGAAGCGGTTAGGGAGGATGCTTCTTAATGAATATCCTCCCCTCTTAGTTGTTTGTCTTTTGAAATTTATTATAGGGATTGTGCGGATGATAGGACTCGAACCTACACGCCTCACGGCACCAGATCCTAAGTCTGGCGCGGCTGCCAATTACGCCACATCCGCGGAATAATTCCGATTAGCGGGAGCAAAGATAGAAAGAATTTTCGTTTTGGCAAATTGTTTTGTAGATAAAGTCGTTTTAGAAAGTCACTTTCAGTATTTTTCTTGCTTCCTCAATGATGGTGTCCAAGTCATTGTTCTCATCTTCTTTGCTCATATCCACTTTCTTGTCCGGGTCGATGCCGAACTCGATATGCTGTTTTTGGGCATCGAGGTGCGGGCTGGCAGAAAAGCGTACCCCCCATCCGTTGGGCAGTTCCGAAGAGAATGGCAGGCCCGACCCGCCGCCGGTTTTGTCACCAACCAGGGTGACATTGGGAAAACAGCGCATGGAGTTGACAAAATCATTGGTTGCACTATAGGAATGACGGTTGGTCAGGACAATTACCTTTTTTTGCCAGCGGATACTGTTGGAAGGTTCCACATAAATGGGAGTCGGATCTGAAAAATCGCTATGGCCTTTGCCGGTCTTGTGCTGAATATATCCCGTCAGTACTTTTTCATTCGTGAAGCGTTGTGCCATTCGGGTGGCGTTTGTCAGGTTGCCGCCACCATTGTTGCGCACGTCGATAATCAGGCCGTTACAAGCGGAAAGGTATAACAGAATCTCATCCAGGTTGCCGTTTCCGATGCCGCTGGAGAAATCACCGTAATAGATATATCCTATGTTGTCCTCCAATATGGTATATTTGGCGCCTCCAGCAATGCGGTAGTCTCTTCCCAGGTACTTTTCAATGATACTTTCGTTGAAGTTACGAGGATAATCCAGATACCAGTCCCAGTAGCGCGCCATGTTGGAAGAAGAGTACAAGTTGACATGTCCGTCTTTTAACTCGGCAAGCATGTTACCTAATATTTCAAATAGACCGTCGTAGCTCATTCCCGGGGTAATGAGTGGCTGGCACTTGTCATGGATGGCATCCCAGTCTATTTGCTTGTAGTCCAGGAAGCAGTACTGTTCGTCTATTATTTCCCACAAGGCTTCGAAATTGCCTTGTGGGGTATTGTCGAACTCTTCCTCACGAATACATCCGTTCAATAGGGGCAATAACGTGAGTAGGATACTCCAAATTATTAAAATATATCTTCTTTTCATGCACATTATCCTTATCATCTTATCGTTTATCACCTTGTCACTTTTTACTTTCTCTTGTTAGGAAACAGATAGAGTTCCTTTACGAACCCCACCATGAATACATGCGAGTAAGTATGTGTCTTTATTTCATTTACTTTGGACTGTTGTGCGTCCCATATGTAAGCGAAACGCATCCGGGCACGTCCCACCGGAAAGTCTGCGGTCAGCATTTGTCTCAGAGAGGGCTGGTTGTGCAGGGAGGTGAAGTTCACTACTCCGTCCCAATGTCCTAACGTAAATATCTCGTAGTAGGACTGTCCATAGTTGGGCATGAACATGATACCTGCCAAGGGAAGATTTACCTGATAGCGTAGTGTGATGGGACGGTTCTTGATGCGCAAGTCCCAAATAGCCATTCCAGATGCGGCAAGGTTGATATAGGCACGTGCTTGGGCGGGGTTGTTTCCGTTGCGCAGATTATAGACAAAGCCACCGTTGAAGTCGCCGACTCCTCCGGCAAGCAGTTTGAAATTGCCCGTGATTGGAAAATTATAATGCAGGCCGTAGTTCCAGTTGGCCAGTCCGGAGAATGTATTGTTATTGTCTACTTTGTTGTGTGTATATCCTAAGTCTGCCTGGAAGAAAGTTTGCAGAGACACGTTGCCGTCCATCAACCGTGTCATCCGCATGCTTTCGCGGGAGATACGGAAATCGATTCCCTTATACTCCTGAGGTGAAAGATAAGTGTCGAACACGTTGGTGAAGCCGACACCATACATGGTGGCACGGGTGATAATACGGTTACGGTTGGTGGAGTCAGCCCGTAGCTTCCGGTCGATGCTGCATTGTGCTTCTTGTGCTTTCAGTCCGACACTTCCCAAGAGCAGTCCGCATAGGATTATTATCTTGTATATGTACATATTAAATTATCAATTACAAATTAGTA
>OKSN01000628.1_pt1 | contig 22009 bp, 16 predicted proteins | sample 1606191 | NCBI WGS metagenome assembly OKSN01 (sample SAMEA3879535, study PRJEB24766) | human gut metagenome | biome: human-associated habitat; feature: feces | place: USA | collected 1985/1987
CTATATGAACCGTTATGTGAAAATCTCAGATGCTAAGGTGGAAACCGAAATCGACGCCAAATATTCTGAGGTAAAGAGTAACGGAAAGATTACTGATGGCACCAATACATTCGCGCTGAGGATTCAGAATACTGGAACGTTCGGTAAAGATGAGAATGGTAAAGACAAGAAAATCTACATGTATATTCAGGCGGCTAAAGATGCCAAAGTAGATGTAGTATGTATTCCTTCAGTATTCAAGTCTGATAAGCAGCTTCTTATCTACGAGCAGAAATGGGTAGAGGTTTAGAAATAATCTCCCACTCCATATACCATTCGGGCGACCCCTTACCGGGCCGCCCGTTTTATGTTTCGGAAAAAGCGGACAAAATTGAGTGATTTCTTGTTGGAAAAGCGGACAAAAGTGTCTGTTTTTACGCTGGAAAAGTGGAAAACAGCTCCGCCCCGCTACCTGAGCAATGCATGCTTTTTTTGTAGCAGTTGTGTGAATGAAAAATCTGTATGGCTATTCTTTATTCAAGAACAGGTTGCAAAACTCATTCAGTTGTTCTTGCATACGTTCCTGTGGAATAAGGATGCGTTTGTATTCGGCTATCATTGTAGGGCTCATGCTTCGGCTCATGGCGTATTCTACCACAACCCGGTCTGCTTCTGGGCAGAGAATAATACCGATAGATGGGTTCTCGTTGGAGCGTTTCACATCTCTGTCTAGCGCCTCCAAATAAAACTCCAACTGACCGAGGTCCCGCGGATGGAATTTTGTCTTTTTCAATTCCACTGCCACTAATGCCTGCAATCCGCGATGGAAGAACAGCAAGTCTGCCTTAAAGGTAGACGAACCAATATTGAGGTGGTACTCCTGATCCATGAAGATGAAATCCTTGCCTAGTTCAAGAATAAACTGCTTCATGTGTTCTACTAAGCCGTTTTTTAATTTGGCCTCGCTATGCTTATTCGGAAGATTCAGAAAGTCGACAAACAACGTATCCTTGAACATTATCGGGGCATTTGGATAAGCATTGAGTAATCCTTTCGACATATTGCTCTTGCTACCTAATAAAGCCGTATATGTCTGATTGGAGATGCAACGCTGAAGTTCTCGCTTCACTAAATGTTCTTTATTGGCATAGAGTATATAAAACATCCGCTCTTCATTATTTTTGCATCGGCAAAGAATTTCCATATGATTGGTCAATGTGGTCAACTCCAAGATTTTAGGCATTTGTTCAGAAGCAGCCGGAACAATTTGTGCAGTTCTTGGCTGCACAATTACAGCCTCCCCTTGTTTAGGCAGACTTGCTTCTATTTGTGCAGTTTTTGGCTGCACAAATTCAGAGTTCAGATACTTTTCTACAGTTACGCTGAATGTTTCCGATGAATATTCATCATAAAACATCACCATATTGTAAATGCTTCTCCGACTATAGCCCTTAATGTCTGGACGCCGGGAACGGATATATTCGGATAACTGCGTTACAACCTTGCTCCCCCATTCCTCGCTTTTCAGTTTGGCCGATACATAGCTGCCCACATGCCATGCTGTAAGCAATAGTTCATTATTTACGGCTCTTGAAGCACGGTTTTTATGAAAGAGAATAATGTCTATAACCTCTCCAAACTGTTGCTCCATTGGTGTGGCAATATTGTTTTCCATACGATTAACCTTCATCTGTATTTGTAAAACGTCTTGAGATTTCGTGGTTTCACGGTGGTTACTTTTATATTAACATTATGATGCGAAATTTCAAGATTCATCACAAAAGTAGTGATTTATTCTCAATGTCGAGAAAATTTTGGAAAACAGCTCCGCCCAGCTACCTGAGCAATACACGCTTGATCTCTCTGGCATCAGTTGAACGGATCTGGGATACGGGACGTGCTTATCCTTTCAGTAGTCTCTCACATGTGGTGGCGATTTCTTCGATGATTTCCTGGCAGCGGGACTCTGGTATTTTGATGTCAGTGCCGGCATTGACCAGGTCTGCTTTGGTGGGGAGGCCGTTGCCCATTACTGATGTCGCATGCTCGCCTCGATAGCCTTCGCGGCAGAGCGTCAGGTCGTATGCCGGACTTATGTGCCAGGCACCGGCTTCGCAAATGAAACTGAAGTTTTTCGGATGGTCGTCCTTGTTTTCGGCTATGACATTGAAAACCATTCTTCTGAACTGCTGCTCGACCTGGGCAGGGTCTTGCGTCAGGAAGCCCGTCAGATGCAGCAGATTCCGGTAATCCATCGTAAGTTCATTCAATGACAGTCCAAGCAATGCGCCGGCAGTCGCGACATGAAGGCGTTTTCCGCCTCGGACGTCGAATCGTTTGGACGCAAAATATTTATTGTCAATGAGTTTGAATTCCGGAACTTCTATCCCGCAAGCAGCGGCCGCCACATTGTAATCGTACTCCATCTTGCCGAAATCAGCAGGATCATAAACGTGCCGGAACTTTACCAGCCACTCTCCTTCATCATCTTTCATCAGGCATTTTGGACGGCACCCACCGGAATTTCCGCTATTGAAGTATAAAACATCTTCATCTTTGTCCGACTTCTCCGACAGGACATTGAAAGCTAAATCTTGAAGCTCATCCAGTTCAGGCAACGCCTTGTCTTCGCCCACAAAAGTTTCAGGCAGGTAGGCCAATGCTCCCATACCGGATTCGCCCACGATGCTCAGCATCTGCACCGGGGTCAATGTCGAAGCGTCAATGCCTTGTTTCCGTAGAAGCCGGCTAAGCAGGTAGCGGCCGTATCCGTCCGGGATGCTGTCGTCAAATATTCCGAAATTGCCTGCAAATGAGTCTTTCTGTGCAATGAAAAAAGTTTATTTATGATTTTCACGTTGACCTCTCTTTCTGTTTTTGTTGTTGTTGATGGTGTCGAGCTCCTTCATTGTGGTGAAGATGGCTTCGGACATGAGCTTTTTCATGTCGGATGAATAGCCTAGGGCCTTGGCTATGGCAACATAGGAGGCCAGGGAGATAGTGTGGAGGCTCTCGAATTTCGCTATGGTGGAAACTGGGACGTCGGACCTCTCGCAAAGATATTTGCGGGTCCAGCCTTTTTCGAGACGACGTTTTTTCGCATTGGCCGCCATTACCTTCAAAATGTCGTCAATGCTCTCCGGGTTATATTCGTAATACATACAATGGTATCTGTTATCTGCAAAAATAGCAATAAAAATCAATATAGTAGTAATTATATCTAAAAATTGAATCTGTCGGCCGAAAAAAGGTGGAGGCGGACGACATATTGCATATTTAACGATTTAGTTTGGTTATTTCGGGATACTTGGCTATATTTGTAATTCCTATGCAAGGCAATATAAATATTAACAAGCAATAACATGAAACTCAAATCTTTATTTTTAGGTTCATTCGCATTGACAGCAATGCTTTTTGCGCAGAGCTGTGGCGATAAGGAAGAGACACCATCAGGTGCTCCTTCAGTAGAGATTGCTCCGGCAACTCTTACCTTCGACGCGACTTCTTCGACTCAGTCTGTAGAAGTTAAAGCTACACGTGACTGGAAAGCCACTCCTATGGCTGACTGGATTTCAGTAAATCCTGAAAAAGGTGCTCCTTCAAACGGCACGAAACTCGAAGTTACTGTCCTGAGCAACGACGGCGCTGACCGTACAGGCGTTGTGAAGGTGACTATCGGATTCGATTCCAAAGAACTGAAAATTTCCCAGAAGGGTACCGGCGCGGCAACTGATGCTATTGTTTATGCCAATGACTTTGACAAGACAGAAGCTACCAAGACCTTCGGAACAGGTACAAGCTGGCCATATCTCGACCAGTTCGATGGCTGGAAGAATGCTTCAGGTACAGGTATAGGCGCAGAGACATATTCTTTCAGCGGTATGTCTGCACGTGCCAACTCTACATCAAACAGCAACTATTCAGACTACAAGGGTTCAGGTTCAAACAACCTCTTCTTCGGCTCATCTGCATATTTCTCAATTCAGGGAATCAAACTCCCTTCCGATGTAAATTATTCTCTTACATTCGGTGCGGAGAAATACAATAAGGACAACGGAAGCCTTTTCAAACATGACGAGTTCCATGTCTATGTAAGCAACGATGCCAAGAAATGGGTAGAGATTGAATATACTTTCCCTAGTGGTGACAAGGAAGGCAGATGGGATCTTGCAACATCCAATTTCACTGTTCCTAAGGGAACTTCTTCCCTCAGCATTTATGTGAAGACTGACGTTGCCAGCTCATATCGTCTGGATGACCTGAAACTTTCTGTCGCAGCTGAAGCAGGTACTGTCGTTGACTTCTCAAAGGGCGTTGACCTTGGTACCGGTGGTGGCGAGACCCCGGAGCCGACTCCTGGCGCAGGCACCATTGCAGAGATTGCGGCAGGCGCAGAGAACGCTACAATCGACCTTAAGGATGTATTGGTTACCGGCGTAACTCTCAAGAGCTATGTGATTACCGACGCGACCGGAAGTATCCTTGTTTTCGCAAATGAAGATCCAAAGGTAAAGGTTGGAGATAAGGTCAATGTTGTCGGCACGACAGGTAAGCACAACGGCCTTATGCAGATTGCTACCCCTACGACTACAGTGGTTTCCAGCGGAAATACTGTAACATATCCTGCTCCACTTGAGTTCACTGAGGCTAACTTGGCAGATACTCCTAAGAAAGTCACTTATGTCTCTTTCACAGGAAATGTCAAGAAGAACAACCAGTACTATAATATTTACATCGGAAGTGTTACCGATAAAGATCTTTCTTTAGTTTATTATACTGGCAACATGGATGAGTTCGTGGACTGCGATATCAAAGTGAAAGGATGGTATGTCGGTGGTGGCAACCACTATCAGATAGTTGCAACTGAAGTAGAGAAAGTGGAAACAACCGGTCCTAAGTTCTCTGTAAGCACTACCGCTCTCACAGCAAAGGCTGGTGATACTTCTGCTTCTTTCGACGTAAAGGGCAATGTAAAGTGGACAGTTTCTTCTGACAATGCTGCATATACAGTATCTCCTGCTTCAGGTGATGGCGCAGGTACAGTGACTGTCAAGTTCGCTGCCAACGAGACTGAAAAGGATGTGACTGTGAAACTTACTGTTTCCACAACAGAAGAGGTTGCGACCAAGTCTTATACTGTAGTTCTGACACATAGCGGAAAGTCTGCTGCTGCAACGGGCAAATTTACGAGCAATGTGAAATGGAAACTTGGAGATAATTCGTATGATGGATCATCGAGCGGTAACAGCAAACAGTCGGCGGTGGTAAATGGAGAGGAAGTAAGCCAAGTTCTGAAATTGGGTAAAGCGGGAAAAGCGCCAGCTGCTGGTAAAGCAACTCTTACACTTCCTGCCGGAACGACTAAGGTTACATTCTATGGCTTTAGTTGGAAAGGTACTAAAGCGACGCTAGTTGCTTCAGTTGGTGAAACCAAAGTTGCTTCTAAAGAGCTTACTGCTAATACGGGTGTTGCTGGTAACCCTCCATATGAAATCACTGTAACAAGTGCAGATCTTCAGACGATTGAACTTCCTTCTAAACTTGCAACTGATACTGATGTAGAGATTACTACAGCTGCGGCTGCAAGGGTTGTATTGTTCGCAATCAACGCGGAATAATAATAGGACTATACTTTTGGTATTAAAAGGGTGCCCGGAAAACCGGGTTGCCCTTTGTCCGTCTAAAACAACATTGTTTCAAGGGTGAAAAAATCATTGAAATATATAATGAAATGGGTGTTGGCACTGATGGTGTCAGTGCCCATTGTTTCTTCCTGCGGCACTGATTCCGGTCAGTCGGGGCAGTCAAAAGTGTCATTGTCCGTAAAGGGCGGCGAGCTTGCGGAGTACAATGTGGGTGCAGCGAAGGGTGAGCAGTTCCTTGTGGTGGAGGCTTCCGGAGAATGGAACATCATTGTTACGTCTGAGGTCTCCGGCGGCTCCTGGCTCAAGGTGCATCCGTCATCAGGTAACGGCAGCAAGTCCAACGTGATTCTTGCATGGGAGGCCAATGGCTCTGAACAGTCCAGAACTGCGGTGCTGACACTGAAGGCATCCGGAGCATCTGCGACATTGACATTGACACAGGCAGGCAAGAGCGAAACTCCTGAGCCGACACCGGGACCAAATCCAAACCCAAATCCTAATCCGGGTCCGTCTGAGATCAAGGCAGGTTGGCTTGAGCTTCCGGCAATGCCGGAGGACAGCAAGTTCGGTTTCTTCTCGCACGATATGAAACTCGGCGACAAAAGGATAAGAAATTATTCTTTTGCTTGGGATTACACGAATCTTGTCGCTCCGTGGGTGGCCTATCCTCTTAATTCATCATTTACGGTCAAAAATGTTGACAGGTCTAATGCTTGGGGACTTGATCCTAAACTTCCTCGAAATAAGCAACCTGTCCTTATCAAAGGGTTTAGGGATGGCAATGACGGCTGGAAAGCAAGAGGACATCAGTTGCCGTCAGCTGACAGGGTGTGCAGTTACGAAGCCAATTCACTTACTTTCTACGGGACCAACATGACGCCTCAGATTCACGAGGGCTTTAACAGTGGAATCTGGTCTAACCTGGAAGAAAAAGTCCGTAGTTGGTCACGAAGCTCTGATACGCTTTATGTGGTAACAGGTTGTGTTACAGAGGGTAGTAAAAAGTATTGCAAGGACAATGACGGCAAGAAAGTGACCATCCCTACAGCATATTACAAGGCCGTGTTGAGATACAAGAAAAATTCCACAGTCGGTTATTCCGATTATATGGCATGTGCGGTATGGCTCAAGCATGAGGTCTATAGCAGCACGAGTGTGAGTAAGCAATATGCTATGTCCATTGACGAACTTGAGAAAAAAATCGGCATTGACCTTTTCGCAAATCTTCCTGCAGCGATCGGGGAGGATGCAGCAGCTAAAGTTGAGGCTGAGGACCCTGCTACAGTAAGCTGGTGGTGGTAACGTGATGGCGCTAAAACACAAACATTGACAATGAAAAGAATAATTTACACAATCCTGGCTCTGCTGCTGATTTCCGTATCAGCGTATGCAGGCGGTCCGAAGCGTTATGTGCTCGGGTTCTACAATGTGGAGAATCTCTTTGACACATACCACGATGATGGAAAGAATGACTATGAGTTCCTTCCGGACGGCAAGAACAAGTGGACAGAGCCGAAATATGAAAAGAAACTTCACAACATCGCCACGGTCATCAAGGCTATGGCAGATGAAAACAAAGCTTTCCATACGGTGCTGGGACTCAGCGAGATAGAGAACCGTCACGTGTTGGAGGACCTGGTCAGCCAGCCTGAAATCGAGGCGGCGAACTACCAGATTGTCCATTACGATGGCCCGGACAGACGAGGCGTCGATGTGGCGCTGCTGTATCGTCCGGAGCATTTCACGGTAGAAGAGAGCAAGTCCATTCCGTTTGACTTCAATTCCACGACCATCACATTCACTATGGACAAGGAAGGACAGGACTATTTCCGCACACGTGACATCCTGATGGTCAGGGGGTTGCTCGACGGAGAGATGTTCGCATTCTTCGTGGCCCATCTTCCTTCACGTATCGGCGGCAAGGGACAGGATCTCAGAAGCCGTGGCGCGGAAATCATCTACGAGCACTCACTGGAGTTGATGAAACAGTATCCGGGCATCAAGATTATGGTGATGGGTGACATGAATGACAACCCTACCGACGAGAGCATGGTAACATACATGCACGGCAAGGAGACCATCGCCGAAGTCGGCGAGCAGGACTTCTTTTCCCCGTTCTTGTCAATGCTCAAGGCAGGTTACGGCTCACTCGCCTACAGAGGCACCTGGAACATCTATGACATCATCCTTGTAAACCAGGCGATGGCCAATGCTCCTAAGGGAACTCTGAAGATCCAGCCTATCGTGAAGAAGAAATACTACGGCCGCATATTCAGCCAGCCGTTCATGATACAGCAGGAAGGACAGTACAAGGGAACCCCGTTCCGTACATTCTCCAGCGGAACGTTCATCGGCGGTTACAGTGACCACTATCCGACCTACATCATCGTAAGCAACAAGTAATTACAGTATTCAATATGATTAAAAAATATCTTCTATCCATCTCAACGCTGATTCTTTCGGTGGCGATGTCCGCTCAGAATCCTACCGGAGGCGTGAAAGGCGTTGTCGTGGACCGCTCTTCCAAGACAGCCTTGGACGGCGCAGTCCTGAAACTGTATTCAGGCACACAGGAAATCGCCACAGTACGCACAGGTGCTGACGGCTCATTCTATATTCCTGACCTCAAGGACGGTATGTACGACCTCGTGATCGAGAATTCAAACTATCTTCAGTCCAAGGTCAATGTCACTGTCAATGACGGTTATGTGAAAAATATGTTCAAGCTGTCATTGACCCCGGTCCACAAGGTAGGAGAAGTCGATGACGCGAGCTTCACCGAGTTCGACCTGGATGATTCAGGCTATCAGGACAGTCCGACCATCCTTTTCGGACAGAATGACGTGTTCAACAACATTGCAGGATACAACTTCAGCTCAGTGCGTTTCCGCGTGCGCGGCTATTCCAGCGAATCACAGGATGTCTATATGGCAGGCGTGAGGATGAATGACGCGATTACCGGCTACACTCCTTATTCTCTGTGGAGCGGTCTGAATGAGGCGGTCCGCAGCAAGGAAAGTGTAAACGGTTCAGAGATTTCCGACTACGGCTTCGGTGGCTACAACGGACTCACCAACATTGACCCGATGGCATCGAAGGTCCGCACCGGCTGGAGAGGTAGCGTGTTGACCAACAGTGCATTGTACCGTCTCCGTCTGATGATGACCTATTCTTCTGGCGAACTCGACAACGGCTGGTCATACGCATTCAGCGCATCTGCTCGTCTCGGCGGCAATGACTGGATCAAGGGCGTGTATTACCGTTCGTTCGGCTACTACGGTTCCGTGGAGAAGAAGTTCGGCGAGGAGCACAAACTCGGTCTGACCTTCATGGCGGCTCCTGGTCAGAGGGGTGCGCAGAATGGTTCTACCCAGGAGGTGTATGACCTTATGGGCGACAATATGTACAACTCCAACTGGGGTTATTACAACGGCAAGGTGCGCAATGCCCGCGTGAAGAAGACTCACGAGCCTATCGCCATCCTGAAATATGACTTCACTCCTGAGTCCAAGAAGCTGAAGGCTTCTGCTACATTGCTTTACCGCTTCGGCAAGAATGGTTATACTGCACTTGATTGGTACGATGCTCCGGACCCGAGACCTGATTACTACCGTAATCTTCCGAGCTATTTCTTCATGGACAATACTGACTACAACCGTCTGAACTATTCCAAGTACATGTGGGCGAAAGAGCAGTGGGAGCAGGATATTCCTAGCATCACTCACATTAACTGGGACAGGCTGTATGCTGTCAATGCCATGAACAGCACTGCTGACGGCAACCGCTCGAAGTATGTTATCGAGGAGCGCAGGACTGACCAGCAGGACTTGAACTTCGCTGCCAACGCGAAGTGGAGCCCGGTGAATTGTTTCACATTGGCCGGCGGCCTTTCCTACAAATGGAATAGGACCGAGTATTACAAGATTCTGGACGATCTGCTCGGCGGTGACTATTATGTGAACATTGACCAGTTCGCAGAGAGGGACTATGCTTCTTCTGTGACAATGTACCAGAATGACCTGGACTATTATCTGAAGAACGGCAAGGCCCAGACATTGAAGCAGGGCGACAAATACGGTTACGACTACTATGCAAATGTAAGACGCGCAGAGGCTTGGGTTTCAGGCAAATTCTCCAAGTTCGGTCTGGATGTAGCATTGGCAGGACGTATCGGTTACACCAAATATTGGAGAGAAGGTCTTCTCCGCAAGGGTCTTTTCCCTGGTCTTGATGCCAATGGACAGCCGATGACTTACGAAGGAAAGGTCATCACGACATACGACCCTATTACAGGTGACGCCATCACTTCGCTCGGCAAGTCCGAGGTCAAGGATTTCCTGACGGGTGCTGCCAAACTCAATGTCAGCTACGTGATACCTGGCGGCCACAGGGTTTATGCAAATGCCGCGTTCATCGCTGATGCGCCTAATTTCAACCAGGCGTTCATCTCCCCGAGAACAAGAAACAGCATTGTCCCGAATCTGAAGACAAACAAGACATTGACCGCGGACCTGAACTATGCTTACAGCAATTCTGGCTACGATGTCCGTGTAACCGGTTATTATACAGCCATCAAGGACCAGTCCAAGGTGATGAGCTTCTACGATGATGCGCAGAACTCCTTCACCAACTTCGCGATGAGCGGCATTGACCAGCGTCATATCGGTCTCGAGCTCGGTTTCAAGGTGCCGCTTCCGGTTCCGAATCTTGCTCTCCAGGGTGTGGTCTCCTACGGCCAGTTCGTTTACACTTCCAACCCTAAGATGTACCAGACTTATGACAACAGCGCGGCTATCGTCGAGGATACCTATGGCGTGACCATCCCTTACTGGAAGAGTCATCCTACTGCTGATGGCAAGACTGTAAAACATTATGTTTCAGGCACTCCGCAGCTCGCTACAAGTCTCGGCCTGTCTTGGAACAAGAACTACTGGTTCGTGGATGCCGACGTGGACTACTTCGACTTCGCATACCTGGACATGAACCCTCTTTACAGGACCGACATGGCTACCTCAGGTCCGGACAAGACCGTTACTCCAACCGAAATCGAGTATATGGCCGCTCAGGAGAAGTTCAAGGGTGCTGTTCTTGTCAATGCAAGTGTGGGCAAGTCCTGGTACATCAAGAGAAACTACCAGCTCGGCTTCTCTCTTCAGGTGAAGAACATTCTCAATACTACGAATCTCCGCACCGGCGGTTACGAGCAGACCCGTCTCGTGGACAATACCGTGAGCAAGGAGCGTTACTACAGGTTTGATTCCAAGTATTTCTACATGAGCGGAATCAACTATATGTTGAACATTTATTTCAGATTCTAATATGAACAAGATATTTAACATAATCGGAGCTGCGGCTGTTTCACTGGCGGCGCTCGCTTCCTGCGACGAATGGGAGCCGGTCTTCACCGGGGATTATGGCAAGGCCGACGTCTATACGCCGGTGACATTGACCCCGAACACTACGATACTGGATCTCAAGAAGTTATACACTACTCCGGAAACTCCTGTGACAATCAGTGATGACATCGTTATCGGCGGTCAGGTGATTTCCGAGGACAGGTCCGGCAATGTGTACAAGAGTCTGTATATCCAGGACGCGACAGGCGGAATCGAGCTGAAGATAGGAAAGAACGGTCTGTACAATGACTACAAACTCGGTCAGTGGGTATATGTGAAGTGCAGCGGTCTTACTCTCGGCGCATACAACGGCATGGTCCAGCTCGGCTGGGAGAGCAATGACTCCAAGTACGAAACATCCTATATCGAGGTGCAGTATATCATTGACACACACATATTCAGAGGCGAGATCGGCAAGCCGGTAGCGGCCAAGAAAATAACGGATTATAAGGAGCTTCTGGTGGATGGGGATCCTAATAAGGGCTTCAAGCCGGAACTAGTGGGCAGCTACGTGGAACTCGACGGTCTTACTTACGGAAATCAGATTTTCCTGCTCGTCTATATCGACCCGAACAAGGATACGAGCGACAATGACAACCGTATCTTCTTCTCAGACAAGACTTGGGGCGTCACCACTTGGGCCATGTCCAAGCAGGGCTTCCTCAATTATCTGAACAGCGGCGTTTTCGATGAGGGAAAGACCAATACAGGCCGCAAGGTCACTGACTTGAAGAAGGAATTGACGAAGAACGCTTCCGCCTATACCATAAGCCAGTATTTCAAGATGGGCTCTATAGATGTTCAGATCCGTACCAGCGGCTACTCGAAATTTGCTGACACCCAGATTGACAAGAAGATTCTTAATGAGGGCGCGAAGATCAATGTAAAAGGAATACTGACCACATACAAAGGCAGTGCGCAGTTCACACTCATTGACCTTGATGGCGTAGAAATAGTCAAATAGTTCATTATGAAAAAGATATTTATTTTGGGAGCGACGATTATGATGATGTCGGCTTGTAATTGCAATCCTTTCATGAAGGAATGGACGTTGGAAGGCGGTTATCCTCCTTTTGACAAGATCAGAGTCAGCGACTATGTTCCGGCTGTGAAAGAGGGTATCAAGCAGCAGGCGGCCGAGGTCGATGCCATCGTGGCCAATGCAGATGCTCCGACTTTCGAAAACACCGTCGCAGCGTACGAACTCTCCGGAAAATTGCTTGCCAAGACTCTCGGAGTTCTTTACAATGTTTCGGAGTCAGATGCGACTCCGCAGATGCAGGAGGTGATGGACGAGGTTACTCCTCTTGTTACCGCAGCATCTGACAACATCTTCATGAATCCGGGGTTCTTCGCCCGCGTGAAAGCGGTTTTGGACAATGCTGAAGCTCTCGACCGTGAGCAGTATGTCGTTACCAAGAAGCTGTATGACAGCTTTATAGACAATGGCGTGGCTCTCGGTGAGGCTGAGCAGGCCCGTTTCAAGGAAATCAGTTCCGAACTGGCTGTGCTTCAGCAGAAGTTCGGCAACAACCTTCTCGCGGAGAGCAATGCTTTCAAGTCCGAGATCGGCATTCCGGTTTCGTCTTACCCTGTATTCATGACCACCTGCGAGGACAGGGCCAAGCGCGAGGCCGCTTTCAAGGCTTATTCTTCCCGAGGAAATCATGACAATGCCAATGACAACAAGCAGGTTATCCTGGATATCATGCGTCTGCGCACGGAGAAGGCTCAGCTTCTCGGATATGATTGTTCTGCTGACCAGATTTTGAGCGACAAGATGGCTCACGACCATCAGACTGTGGATGCGTTCCTCGGCAAGATTATGGTGAAGGCTGTTGCGAAGGCCAAGGAGGAAGTCGTTGAAATGCAGAAATTCATGGACAAGGACATTGAGGCCGGCATCCTTCCTGCAGGTACGAAGATCCAGCCGTGGGACTGGTGGTATTATGCTGAGAAAGTGCGTAAGGCACAGTATGACCTCGATGAGAACGTGACCAAACAGTATTTCCAGCTGGACAATGTCCGCAAGGGCGTGTTCGCGGCAGCTGAAAAGCTCTATGGCGTCAAGATCGTGCCTGTTGAGGGCCTTCCTGTCTATAATCCTGAGGTGAAAGTGTACAGAGTCCTGGATGCGGACGGCTCACAGCTCAGCCTCTTCCTTACGGACTACCTTCCGCGCAGCACCAAGCGTGGCGGAGCATGGATGTCCAACTTCCGTGAACAGTATGTGGATGCTACCGGCAAGGATATCCGTCCTATCGTCATCAATGTATGCAACTTCGGCCAGCCGGAGGATACTGTGACAATGCTTACCATCGATGAGGTACAGACCGCGTTCCACGAGTTCGGTCATGCATTGCACGGAATGCTCACGAAATGCCGTTACGTGGACGTGAGCGGTACCAATGTGACCCGCGATTTCGTGGAGACATTCTCCCAGTTCAATGAAAACTGGGCGTTCCAGCCTGAGATTCTCGCTGAGTATGCTCATCACTATCAGACCGGCGAGGTGATTCCGGATTCATTGGTTGCCAAGATAAACAATTCCCTGAAGTTCAACCAGGGCTTCATGACCACAGAGCTTTGCGCCGCTTCAATTCTGGATATGAAATGGCATGAACTTGGTCCTGATACCGACTGGAACAGCTTTGATATCACTGCTTTCGAGAATGAGGTGTGCAAGGATATGGGTCTCATCGGCGAGATTATCCCACGTTACCGCAGCACGTATTTCAACCACACTTTCGGCGGCGGTTACAGTGCCGGCTACTACGGCTACCTCTGGTCAGAGGTCCTGGACAAGGATGCCTTCGAGTACTGGCAGAGCAATGGTCTCTGGAATCCTGAAATGGCCAGGAAGTTCCGCAGCCTCTTCCTCGAGAAGGGCGGTAGTGAGGAGCCGATGATCCTCTACCACGAGTTCCGTGGCGCCGATCCGGATCCGGACGCTCTCGTCCGTGCCCGCGGTTTGGAATAGATTTAGTGCAGCGCGTAAAAGGCTCTGCCTTAACAGTTTAAGCGTTTTCAGGGTTGCAATTCTATCAACTCTGAAAACGCTTATCTTATTGATAAACAGTACTTTGCGCACTGCGTCTATCCCCGGATTTGTTTTTTTGCAAATAGTTTGTACATTTGTAACTGTATGAGTACAAAGGATATAATACGAGGAATGAGAGAGGTTGCTTCTCATGTGTTGCCGAAGGGTGCAGAAGTCATCCTTTTCGGTTCGAGAGCACGTGGAGATGCGCGAACTGATTCCGACTGGGATATCCTTATACTGATTGATGGTGGAAAAGCCACCGGTGAAGACTTTGAGAAATTTGCCTATCCTTTCGTGGATTATGGCTGGTCTGTAGGCGAACAGATTAATCCATTAATTTATTCTTTTGAGGATTGGAGCAAGAGAAGCATTACTCCATTTTACAAAAATGTTCAATTGGAAGGAATTAGCCTATGCCGTTAACAGACGAAGAAAGAAAAGCAATTGTCGTATATCGACTTGAAAAGGCTGAGGGAGTTTTCGTTGAGGCTGAAGATTGTGCTTCGATGGAACATTGGACGCTCGCGGCTAATCGCTTGTATTATGCTGCTTATTATGCTTCCTCAGCCCTTTTGGTCAGCGCCGGATTGATGGCGAAAACACATGAAGGTACAATTGGAATGATTGGCCAGCATTATGTACGAACCGGTGTCTTGACTAAAGAAGATGGCGCTCTGTTAGCTCGATTACAGAATATGCGTCATACTGGCGATTATGATGATTTCTTAGATTGGACCCGGGAGGATGTAGAGCCTTGTTTCCCAAAGGTCGACGCCTATATCGAAAAGATTAAGTCCATTATTTACAATATGGCAACGGAAGGTTGATATCCTGAAAGGGATATTAAAAGAATGCGATGAACAGGAAAAGGGAGGCGGGGAGAGCGGTGCGGAGTTCTTTCAGGGCAAGGTTCAGGTGATTCTCCACAGTTTTCTTCTTGATGTTCAGAATTGACGCGATCTCATCATTGGACCGGTTCTCGAAGCGGCTCATCACGAATACTTTGCGCCTCTGCTCGGGCATGCGTTCCACTACCGAAGCTATGAAAGCTTCCTTGTCTTTCATGTCAATGACTTCTTCCACCATCTGATCATATGGAATGTCCGCAAGTACGGAACTGTTGCGGAATCTGTCCTTCTTCATGAAGTTGATCGTCTGGTTCAGACTCATCCGATAGAGGTAGAAGCGGAGCGAAGTGATGTCAGGAAGTGCCGCACGCATGAGCCAGAGCTTGATGAATACTTCTTGAGCCACATCAGATGCATCCTCTCTTGTCGGCAGAATGCTGCTCATGAAGCCGTGGACCACAGGATAATAAACATCGAAAAGAGACCTGAACGCGCTTCTGTCGCCCGCAGCAGTGCGTTCCATCAACACTCTTTCTTCTATCTCCGTAAACATCTGTGTTATATTGAATTATGGTGATACGTCCGATTGCTCTCCGCTCACATCCACAAAGATATAACAAAATTATGCGAAATGTGTCGCTGTTACAAAAAATTAAAAAAATCAGAAAAAAATTGAAATTCCATTGGGTGTGAGCTGGCATTTTGTTGTCTTATCGGTGTTTTGACGACCACATCTGATAACAGCAGACTATGACCAATAACGATATCCGCAACGAGTGGGAAAAGCATTTCGGCAACACAATGCCGGAAAAAGAACTGGATGACGCTTTTGACAAGGTGATGTCTTCAGCTGACCGCCGCGAGAAAGCTCAGTCGGCAATTATGCGCATCGGACTCCGTCAGCGAATCCGTAGAATCGCATTGACCTGCGCCTCGGCAGCGGCAATGCTTATTTTCATCCCGTGGATTACATTGAAACTTAATGACAGAATCGCGGACAAGCAGGCGGCAATTGCAGAAAGCCCGAAACTCTGCGAAGTCTCTACGCACAACGGCGAAACCCGCGAGATAATATTGCCGGACAACTCCAGAATTACGCTCAATGCCGGGTCGGTGCTGATCTATCCGGAGAAGTTCAACAGTACTGAGCGCACCGTATTCCTTTCCGGTGAGGCTATTTTCGAAGTAACTCATAATGAGGCGCTTCCGTTTATGGTGAACACGGCTGACCTCACTATCCAGGTGCACGGAACCACATTCAATGTCAATGCATATCCGGAGGCACGCGGCATTTCGGCGACATTGTGTGAAGGCAGCATCTCTGCGACATTGAAAGCAAGCGGCGAAAGCATCCTTATGGTTCCGAACGAACGTCTCGATTACGACAGACAGACCGGGAAGTCCTCCATAATCCGTGTCAATTCGGCAGAAGATACCGCATGGAAACGCGGCGACATGTGTTTCCGCTCAGAGAATATCCATACGATTGTCAAGGCGATTGAGCGCAAATACGGTATAAATACTTATATCACCTCCGGGAAGTACGATGACATGATATTGACAGCCAAGTTCATACAGGGCGAGTCCATGGAGCAGATGCTCGGTGCGATATGCAAACTTGTACCTGGGATGAAGTACAGTATAGAAAACGGCTGCATATATATAAGGTAGGTCCGGTACGCCGGTCCGGACGACCACACCACAGAGAAACATAACTTGAACTAAATATTAATAACTAAGTCTATGAAGCAGATTAAACATTATCTGATCGCGCTTCTCCTGACCATTATGCCGGTCATCGGGGTTCACGCCCAGAACATGGTCGTGAATTTCCAGGCCGGGCCAATGACAGTCAGGCAGGCGTTTGAAGCTATTGAGCATCAGCTGGGTATGACAATAGCTTACAACGAGAGTCTTCTCGACGTGAACAGGCAGGTTACTCCGCCATCCGGAAAACCGGTGCTTGAAGCCATGACTGCAATCCTCGAAGGAACAGGAATGCAGGCAGGCATCGACGGAAAAATAATCCTCGTCGTGAAAGCTGAACAGAAAGCTGTCAGCCAGGTCGAATACAAAGGAAAAGTAGTGGACGCGTCAGGACCGGTTCCCGGCGCAATGATTATGCTCGACGGCAAGAAGGACAATGTCGCCATGACCGATATTGACGGCCAGTTCTCCATCCAGGCCGCTCCGGGACGCACATTTGTCGTGTCAATGATGGGCTACAAGGACTACTCGTCAAGGTTCGGCAGCCAGACCGCCGGCATTGTCATAAATCTGGAAGAAGACATTGACCTTCTCGAAGAATCAGTCGTGGTCGGCTACGGTGTCCAGAAGAAAGTGAACCTCACCGGAGCGGTGGGCGTCATCAGCGGTAAAGACCTGAACAACAGGCCGGTAACCAATGCTGCGCAGGCGCTTCAGGGTGCGGACCCGTCACTCCTCATGAGCATGAGCAGCGGTTCCATCGAGGGCAAGCAGTACAATGTGAAAATCCGTGGACAGGTATCATTGAACTCGGGCAGCCCGCTGATACTCGTGGACGGAATAGAATCGTCATTGACACAGGTCAATCCGAACGACATCGAGTCGGTGTCAGTGCTCAAGGATGCGTCGTCATGCTCCATCTATGGCGCCACAGCATCTGCCGGTGTGGTTCTCATCACCACCAAGAGCGGTAAGTCCGGAGACCTTAAAGTTACTTATAACGGACGCGGCGGCGTGGCATTCAACACCACCCGCACGGATTTCGTGACTACGGGTTATGACTATGTGACCCTCTCCAATGAATTTACCAAGAACTCGCCAAAGGGCTATAACGCATGGAATTACACCGATGAGGAAATGCAGATGCTCTACGACCGCAGGTTCGACAAGACGGAAAACCCTGACAGGCCGTGGGTCTATACCAATGACAAAGGCAAATACCGCTATCTCGGAAACTTCGACTGGTACGGCTACGTGCTCAAGAGGACAAGGCCGGAAACAGAACACAATGTCACCATCAATGGTGGAAATGACAAGATAAACTACTATGTCAGCGGCCGTTACCTCTATCGCGAGGGCGTATTCAACAATGCCAGCGAGGATATCCTGAACGGATATTCTTTCCGCGCGAAGGTAAACGCGAAGGTAAAACCATGGCTCCGCTACACCGGAAACTTAAGCTATGAAGGATCTGCCTACAACTACGGCGGATTCTGGGAGCAGGACGGCTCCGAGGACCTGAAGTCAGAGGGTATTCTCTGGAACATTACTCAGAACATCAGCCCGACCATCGTCCCGGTAAACCCTGACGGCACTACCACAATGTACACCAACGGCATCCAGTTCGCAGATTCTCCTATCGCATCAGGACGAGGCGGAGTGTTCACGGACGGCAGGAACAAGAACTCCAGAAAGGTCGGCTACTGGGTGGTCACCAACAGACTCGTGTTCGACCTTACCAAGTGGCTGAACATCACAGCAGACTACACTTACAGAAGACGTGACAACCTGAACAGCTACCGTTCTTATCCTACCGCCAACACCTGGGACAAGAACATGAAGAAGATTACGGAAATGACCAACGGCTCCGTCTATGACTTCTATCAGGAGGGACGTTCCTACCTCAACGGGCATGTTGCCAATGCTTATCTGAATGTGAACAAGTCATGGGGTAAACATAATTTCACGGCAGTGGCCGGAGCGCAGCTTCAGGACTACAGGTCATCCACATCGACCATCCGCCAGAAAGGCTCCATCTCCGACAAGCTTGCATTCATCAACATGGCGCAGGGCACCATCGAGAGAGCCGACGAAAGCAACACCGCTTACAGGACATTGGGCTTCTTCGCCAGAGTGAACTATGACTATGCGGGCAAATATTTGTTCGAAATTTCCGGCAGGCAGGACGGTTCTTCCCGTTTCGCAAGAGGAAACAGATGGGCATTCTACCCGTCCGCGTCAGCCGGCTGGCGTATCTCCGAAGAAAAATTCTGGGGCAACCTGAAAAGCTGGTGGGACAATGCCAAGATTCGTGTCTCCTACGGTTCCCTCGGCAACCAGCAGGTAAGCAACTACTCGTATATCAGCACATTGTCCACGTCAATGATGAACTATACCTTCGACAGCACCAATCTTGCCGGCAAGGTCAGCACGCCTGGTGCCATCACTGAAGGCCTCACATGGGAAACGGTCATTACCTATAACCTGGGATTTGACCTCGGTTTCTTCAGCAACAGATTGACGGCCAGTGCAGATTTCTATATCAGGGACACCAAGGATATGCTTACATCATCGCAGGAACTGCCGGCAGTGTTCGGAACAAGTTCCCCGAAGATCAATGGAGCGGACCTCCGTACCAAGGGATATGAAATTACATTGACCTGGAAAGACCAGGTGAAACTGGCGGGCCGTCCGTTCTATTACTCGGTTTCCGGTTCCCTCGGCGACTACGTGACGACCATTACGAAATTCGACAACCCTACCAAGTCCCTCAGCCAGCATTATGTAGGAAAGCGGCTCGGTGACATCTGGGGATACCAGGTGGCAGGTCTGTTCAAGACGGATGCGGAAGCCGCTGAGTATCAGGCCAGGATCAATGACAGGGCGGTCAACAACTCCGTCTATTCCTGCGGCGTGGCTGCGCTTGCCAAACTGAAGGCCGGCGATGTCAAGTTTGTGGACAGAAACGGTGACGGCGTCATCAACACCGGCGACAACACGGTGGGCAAGCCGGGAGACCGCTACATCATCGGAAACAGCCTTCCGCGATACACCTATTCATTCAGAGGAGACATTGACTGGTATGGTTTCAACCTCTCGGTATTCTTCCAGGGAATAGGACACTGCGACTGGATGCCTCCTAAGACCTGCTCATATTTCTGGAGCCTCTACGGCTTCCCTGCATCCTCGTTCGTGCCTACGGACTTCGAGTCGAAAACGTGGACTGAGGACCGCAGAAACGCATATTTCCCTAGAAGACGTGGTTATACCACATATTCCGGCTCCGCACTCGGCGTAAATACCGACAGGTATCTCCAGAATGCTGCCTACATCCGCCTGAAGAACATAACGCTGGGCTATACCCTCCCTATCAGGCAGAACAAGGCTGTGGAGAAAATCCGCATCTATGCTACCGGAGAAAACCTCTGGTACTGGTCTCCGATGAAGAGACACTCTAAATACATCGACCCTGAGGTGGCTACGGCATCTTCCAACCAGAGTGATGACTGTATCTATCCATTCTCAAGGACCGTATCTCTCGGAATTGACATAACCTTCTAAAACAGAGAATGAACATGAAAAAGATATATGCTGTTTTTATTTCAGGGCTGTCAGTGCTCGCGTTCTCGTCATGCGAGGGCTTTCTGGACAAATTCCCTGAAACGAGCCTCTCTCCGGAGACGTTCTACACCAGCGAGAAAGAGCTCGAACTGGCCACCAACGGCTTCTACACGATGCTGCCTTCCCCGGACAACACGACCGACGGCGCACTTCAGGACAATGACCTCGAATACCATGTCGCCCTGAGTAGCTTGCAGATGGGCAACCGCTCCGCTGAAAACGAATCTTGGAGTTCAAGCACATGGTCCAACCTGAGGGCATTGAACTACTATCTCGAACATTCGGTGAACTGTACGAGCGAGGACATCCGCAAGAAATACGACGGCGTCGCCTATTTCTTCAGGGCAATGTTCTATTATGAAAAAGTACGCAAATATGGCGACATCCCTTGGTATGACCATGTGATTTCAGCCAATGACAAGGCTTCGCTCTACCGAGCACGCGACAGCAGGGGCTTCGTGATGCAGAAAATCATGGAAGACCTGGACAAAGCCATTGACGGACTGCCTGTTACATGGACGGAAGGCGTCTACAGGATAAACAAATATGCTGCATACGCATTCAAATCCCGCGTAGCCCTCTTTGAAGGTACATGGAGAAAATACCATGACGTTCCGGACGAGACCTACACGAAGGACGACGGCACGCAGCTGACATTGTCATCAGAATATTTCCTCCGTCAGTCGGCAGATGCCGCGAAGGCCGTCATTGACTACGGAAAATACAAGATGTACAAGGGCGAGACCATCGTCAAGGGCCAGCCTTACAGGGACTTCTTCGTGCTGGAAGATGCCGAGACCAGTGAGACGATCCTGTCCCGAAGGTATCTCTATACCGATGAGATGAACATCCGCCACGGAGTGCAGTTCAAATACAAGAACCAGAGGCACTCCCTCACCAGAGCGCTTGCATATCACTATCTTATGGCAGACGGCACGCCGTTCCAGAGCCAGGAAGGATGGCAGACGATGCAGTATAACCAGGAGTTCAAGAACCGTGACCCCCGTATGGCGCAGACCATCGCGGCACCTGACTATGTGGCCGTGGGCACGGATGCTTCCACCAAATATTATCCGAGCTGCAAGGACTATGACAGAAGCGGCTACAGGCCTATCAAGTACTTCTCTGATGATACTCATGACGGCGCGGGCACATCGACTACCGACTATGCCATATTCAGATATGGCGAGGTCCTCCTGAACTACGCCGAAGCCAAGGCCGAACTCGGAGAAGCCGACCAGACCGTCATTGACCAGACTGTCAATGTCATACGCGCCCGCGTAGGCATGCCTGCCCTTGACGTCGTGAAGGCAAACGGCACTCCTGACGCATTCCTTAGCTCATACTACACCGACAAGCATCTGGACGGACCGGACAAGGGCCTCATCTTGGAAATCAGGCGTGAGCGCACTGTGGAACTGGTGAATGAAGGCTTCCGCCTCTGGGATATGTTGCGCTGGCACGAAGGTCAGCAGCTCTGTCCGGCTTCCAACACATTGGGACCTGGCTTCATCGGCTGCTGGTTCCCGGGACTCGGCGAATATGACATGAACAATGACGGTACTCCTGACCTCTGCATCTACACCGGCACCAAGCCATCTACGGACTGCGAGAACACATTGGACGTATCAGAAGGCAAGGAAAACACTCTTTCAGAAGGCACGAGCGGATATCTCATCCAGTTCAAGGACCAGTCTTACAAGTGGGAGGAGAAGGACTATCTCTATCCTATTCCTGTGAAACAGATAAAGCGAAGATCGGAAGAGCGTC
>OKSN01000634.1_pt1 | contig 21873 bp, 2 predicted proteins | sample 1606191 | NCBI WGS metagenome assembly OKSN01 (sample SAMEA3879535, study PRJEB24766) | human gut metagenome | biome: human-associated habitat; feature: feces | place: USA | collected 1985/1987
TATAAAAACTTTAAGAAAACAAAAATTTTAAAATAAAAAATCATTAGAGAAGGGAGGAAGAAGAGCCGTGAAGTTAAGCAAAAAATTTAGCAAAAAAATAAAAAGCAAAGCAGCAGTATTACTTTGTGCAATAACAGCAATATGTGCAATATTAGCAACAGACAAAGTTATAAACAAGCAAAATAGCATATTTCAATACATTGCAAATAGTATAAGTACAACAAGTACTTCAGGCTCAGAAACCTCTGCAACAAGTAGTAATATAATAAAATCTGGTTACAATATTTGCGTTTCAACAACAGGAAGTGACGAAACTGGAGATGGAACAAAAGAAAAACCATATGCGTCACTTTCAAAAGCAATAAATGAGGCAACAAGTGGACAAAAAATTTATATTATGGCTGGAACATATAAATTAAAACCAATGACTTTAAGCAGTTATACAGAACCAGGAATATATGACCAAGGAAAAGCATTAGAAATATTTGGAGATAATGAAAAAACAATACTTGAATATGATGGATCAGAAACAACCAAAAGGGATGGAGCAGCATTTCAGATAACAAATAAAAATACACTTGTAAGAAATTTGACATATGTATATTATCCTAAAAATGGTGATAGTTGGCAAAAATCTATATTCAGATGGTGTGATGGAAGAGTAGAAAATGTATTTTTCAGAATATGTGGGACAAATAGTGCAGCATATTTATATTACAATGGTGGAGGAAGTTTAAGAGTTAAAAATTGTACATTTTTCCATGATACAGGAAGTTTTGAAAAAAGATATTCAGGTAGTGCGACATTTACAAATATTGCAACAAATGTAGCAACAGATGGAACAGAAACAAACGTTATAGTAGACAGCTTTGGAACAAAAGAAACAGAATTAGCAGATTTAATAAACAATAGTAAAACAAACGAAAACTTTACAGAAAATTCAGCAGGAGTATATTATGGGGAATACTCTTGGAATAATAGTCATAATTTATTTTTTATAAAAAATTATAAATTAAACTACAGAAACACATTTATAAAAATTGGTGAAACTTTAAAAACTGAAGTAATTGATCCAACAGGAGAAAATATAAACCAAAGTGATTGGACATGGACTTCATCAAATGAGGATATAGCAACAGTTGATAGTAAAGGGAATGTAGTAGGAAAAGGACTTGGACATGCAACAATAACAGCCTATAATCAAAAAACAGGGTATAAAGCAAAAGCAATAGTAAACGTATACAGAAACAAAGAAGGAGCAATAACAACACCACAAATAGAAGAAGGAGAAGGCTTTACATTAATCTTAAAAGAAGATGGAACAGTTTGGTCAGTAGGCAGAAATGATATAGGAACATGTGCACAAGGAGATACAACAAACAGAACTACACCAGTACAAATAAAAATAAATGCAAGTACATATTTAACAAATGTAGTAAAAATAACAGCAATGCGTGCACAAGCAATGGCTTTAACAAGTGATGGAGAAGTATATACATGGGGATATAATGACTATGGTGTTTTAGGATTAGGAGATACAACAACAAGAAAATATGCAACAAAAGTTAAAGGCGTAGGTGGAAATGGATATTTAGAAAATATCATAGATATATCTATTGGACACACAACAGCAATTGTAGTTGATAAAAACGGAGACCTATATGCATGGGGAAATGGACAAGATTATGAACTTTTAGAAAATGAAACATCATATACACCTGTTAAATTAAGCAAAATTTCTAATTTTATATGTGCAAATGTAGGATATGGCGTAATTGGAGCAATAAAAGCAAATGGTGAAACATGGACATGGGGATATAATAAATACGGAGAAATTGGATATGCGCCAATAACAACAACTAGTTCTACAGAAACGTGCTTATCAAACGAAATAAATGAAATTAAATTTAATGGATATAGTGGATATATTTTAAAAGAAGATGGAACAATTTGGTCATCTGGATTAAACAATTATGGACAATTAGGACTAGGGGACACAACAAATAGAACAACATTTACACAAATAAAAGATAAAGACGGAAATGCATTAAAAGCAAAAACAATAAAAGCGGGCTCAAGAAACCTTCAATTTATTGGAACAGATGGTAAAACATATGTAACAGGATATAATGGAAAAGGACAAATTGGAGACCAAACAACAACAAGTGCAAAATACCCAAAAGTAATGACATATGAAGATGGAACAGAAGTAACAGATGCTATAGCAATAGCACCAGGAACGTGCTATTCAGACTCAAATTCAAGAAATAATGTGATTTTAAGAAAAGATGGCTCAATTTGGATTGCAGGTGAAAACACATATGGACAAATAGGAAATGGAACAACATCAAATTCAAATAAATTAATAAAAATGGGAGAAGAAAATGTTCAATTAAATGCAAGAAATGAATACATAAAAATAGGAGATACACTAGATATTGATATACAAGAAATAGAAAAATTCAATGTATTCATTCCAGAAAAAACAAATCAAAGTGATTGGACATGGACATCATCAAACAAAGATGTAGCGACAGTAAACAGCAATGGTGTAGTTACAGGAACAGGAATAGGGTATACAACAATAACAGCACATAATTCAAAAGAAAACTTAAAAGGAAAAGTAATAATCAATGTATACAACAACAAAGAAGGAGCAATAACAAAACCGCAAGTTGAAGTTGCATTAGATAGTACAATTATATTAAAAGAAGATGGAACAGTATGGGCAACAGGAAGAAACCATTATGGACAATTAGGAAATGGAACAACAACAGATAGTAACAAACCAGTACAAGTAAAAATAGATGAAAATACATACTTAACAAATATAAGAAAAATATCAACATCAAATTACTATACTGTGGCATTAACAACTAATGGAGAAGCATATGCATGGGGAGATAATGAAAGTAAACAACTAGGACAAGGGGACAGTAAAATTTTATATGCAACAAAAATAAAAAATCAAGATGGAACAGGACCATTACAAAATATTGTTGATGTAATTGCAAACCATTCAAACACATTATATCTAGACAAAGACGGAGGATTATATATTTGTGGTTACACAGACACGACTTTATATTTAGGAAAAACAGCAAGTACAAAAGGAGTTACATATTTAGGAAAACAAAATGCAATAAAAATAACAGGAGGATATCAAACTGTAGGAATAGTTACATCAAGTGGAAAAGCAATAGCATGGGGTAAAAATTCATATGGAGTATTAGGAAATGGAACAACAACAGATAATATAATAGGCAAAACAACAATAGGCGAAGATATAGATGACTTTAAATTAACATGCTATAGCGGTATGTTCCTAAAAGACAATGGAAAAGCATATTCAGCAGGTCTAAATAATTATGGACAACTTGGAATAGGTAACACAACAAGCAAATCAACATATACAGAAATTAGTATAGATACAGAATCAAAAATAAAATATATTGCACCTGGTGGCAACACATCCGCAATAATGACATCAGATGGAAAAGTATATGAAACAGGATATAACAAAAACGGACAATTAAGTGATGGAACAACAACAAATTCTAACAAATTTAAATTATTATTAAATAATGACAATACAGAAGTAACAGATGCATTAGTAATACCAGAAAAAATAGGAGATGCAACAAATGTAAAACATACACTTTTTGCATTAATAAGAAAAGATGGATCAATATGGACAGTAGGAGGAAATACATATGGACAACTAGGAAATGGAACAACATTAAATGCAATATACTTAACAAACGTAGGAGCAGATGAGGTAAAATTAAATGTAAGAAATGAATACATAAAAATAGGCAATAAATTAGAAATAAAAGCAACAGAAGGTGAAAACATAAATGCATTTATTCAAGATTCATCAAACAAAGGAAGTTGGACATGGACATCATCAAATGAAGATGTAGCAACAATAGACAACAATGGAATAGTTACAGGAAAAACAATAGGATATACAACAATAACAGGGTACAACACAAAAACAGCTGCAACGGCTAAAGCTATAATAAACGTATATAGCAATAAAGAAGGAGCAATAACAAGACCACAAATAGAAGTAGGACCAGAATACACAATTACATTAAAAGAAGACGGAACAGTATGGGCAACAGGTAAAAACGATTGTGGCCAATTAGGAAATGGAACAACAACAAATAGTAACAAACCAGTACAAGTAAAAATAGATGAAAACACATACTTAACAAATGTAAGAAAAATATCAACATCAAATTTATTCACTGTAGCACTAACAACAAATGGCGAAGCATATGCATGGGGATATAATCCAAAAGGTCAACTAGGACAAGGTACTACAAGCAATGTACTTTATGCAACAAAAGTAAAAAATCAAGATGGAACAGGATATGTACAAAATATTATTGATGTAATTGCAAACCACTCAGATACAATGTACTTAGACAAAGATGGTGGAATATATATTTGTGGTTACTCAAATAGCACTCTATTTTTAGGACAAACAGGAAGTACAAAAGGCGTTACATATTTAGGACAAAAAAATGCAATAAAAATAACAGGAGGATATTATAATGCTGGGCTAATTACAGCAAGTGGAAAAGCAATAGCATGGGGACAAAACGACTATGGAGCATTTGGAAATGGAACAACATCAAGTAATGAAACATTAATAGGGGAAAATATTAATGACTTTAAATTAGCAGCTTATGGTGGTGTAATTTTAAGAGAAAATGGAAAAGCATATATTACTGGATATAATGGAAATGGACAACTTGGAATAGGAAATACAACAACTCAAACAAAATTTACCGAAATTAGTATAGACACAAAAGCAAAAATAAAATACGTTACAACTGGTGGAAATAATTCCGCCGTAATGACATCAGATGGAAAAGTATATGTAACAGGATATAATGCTAAAGGACATCTAAGTAATGGAACAACAACAAATTCTACTAAATTCATACCACTTTTAAACAATGATAATACAGAAGTAACAGATGCACTAGTAATGCCAGAAAAAATATTAGATTCAGACACAGCATATTATCCATCAGTTTTTTCAATAATTAGAAAAGATGGAACAGTATGGTCAGCAGGTAATAACACTTATGGCCAATTAGGAAATGCAACAAATGTAAGTTCAAAATATTTAACACAAACAGGAAAAGCCGAAGTTGAATTAAACATAAAAAATGAATACATAAAAATAGGAGATACAACAGACGTAAAAGTAACATCAGCATCAATGTTTAGTGCATTTACAAAAGAAAAAATAAATCAAAACGACTGGACATGGAAATCATCAAATGAAGATGTAGCAACAATAGACGAAAATGGAACAGTAACAGGAAAAACAATAGGATATACAACAATTACAGGTTATAATGCAAAAAAAGGATTAAAAGGAAAAGCAATAATAAACGTATACAGAAATACAGAAGGAGCAATAACAGTTCCTGCAGTAGGACAAGGATATGGAAATACAATTACACTAAAAGAAGATGGAACTGTATGGGCAACAGGAAAAAATGATTATGGACAATTAGGTGTTGGAGATACAATAAATAGAAATACATCTCTACAAGTAAAAATAGATGAAAACACATATCTAGAAAATGTTAAAAAAATAGATGTAACAGACGATACAACAATTGCATTAACAAAAACAGGAGAAGTATACGCATGGGGAAGAAATTACTATGGTGAACTAGGAGTAGGAGATAAAAATGTCAGAAGTTATGCAACAAGAGTAAAAGGAATTGATGGAAACGGATATTTAGAAAATATTATAGATGTTGCAAATGGAGAAGGAAATTCATATGCAATAGACAAAAATGGAAATGTATATGGATGGGGACATGGAGGTTACAATCAAATTGATGACACAACAACGGCAAAAATGTATCCTACAAAAATGAGTGATTGCACAGATGCAATATCAATAAGCGCAGGAGATTGCTTTATGGCAGTTATGCAATCAAATTCAAATACACTTGAAAGAGGATATAATAGGTATGGACAACGAGGAAATGGAACAACAGCAGATACTCCAACAGGAACATGCATAGTAGGAAATGATATAAATAAAATATGTGCAGGAAATGATTCAACATTAATAATTAAAGAAGATGGAACGGTGTGGACATCTGGTAGAAATCAATATGGTGAATTAGGTGTAGGAGACACATCAGATAGAACTAAATTTACAAAATTAACATTAGAAGATGGAACAGAAATAAAAGCAAAATATGGAGAATTAAATTCAAATATAACAACAATATTAGGCAAAGACGGAAAAGTATATGCAACGGGATATAATGGATATGGACAATTAAGTAATGGAACAACAACAAATTCATTAAAACCACAACCAATGCTAAATGAAGATGGAACAGAAGTAACAGATGTAATGTTAATTAAAGTAGGCGAAATGTCTGATCCAGATAGAAACACTGGTATAGTAAGAAAAGATGGAACTGTATGGGTATCAGGTGATAACACATATGGACAAATAGGAAATGGAACAACATCATCAACAAAATATTTTACACAAGTTGGTATAAATGACGTACAATTAAATGCAAAAAACGAATACATTAAAATAGGAGAAAAATTTGATATAGATGTCATAAGTGCAGCAAATTTCAATGTATTTGTAAAAGAAAAGCCAGTCCAAAGTGATTGGAAATGGACTTCATCAAATGAAGACGTAGCTACAATAGATGAAAATGGCGTTGTAACAGGTAAAACATTAGGTTATACTACAATAACAGGATACAACTCAAAAAATGGACTAAAAGCAAAAGCAATAGTAAATGTATATAGAAACCAAGAAGGAGCAATTACAGTTCCAATAGTAGGACAAGGATATGGAAATACAATAACACTAAAGGAAGATGGAACAGTATGGGCAACAGGAAAAAATGATTATGGACAATTAGGAGTTGGAGATACAACAAATAGAAATACATCAGTACAAGTAAAAATAGATGAAAATACTTATTTGGAAAATGTAATAAAAATAGATGTAACAGACGATTCAACAATTGCATTAACAAAAACAGGTGAAGTATATGCATGGGGAAAAAATGAAAAAGGAGAACTAGGTGTAGGAGACAAGACATATAGAAGTTATGCAACAAGAGTAAAAGGAATTGATGGAAACGGATATTTAGAGAACATTATAGATATTGCAAGTGGAGAATCAAATGGATATGCAATAGACAAAAATGGAAATGTATATGGCTGGGGACATGGAGGTTACAATCAAATTGATGATACAGAGACATCAAGAACAACTCCAACACAAATGAGTGACTGTACAGATGCAATATCAGTAAGTGCAGGGGATTGTTTTATGGCATTTATACAAGCAAACTCAAATTCTTGTGTTAGAGGATATAATAGGTATGGACAACGAGGAAATGGAACTACAGCAGATACTCCAACAGGAACATGCATAGTAGGAAATGATATAAATAAAATATGTGCAGGAAATGATTCAACATTAATAATTAAAGAAGATGGAACGGTGTGGACATCTGGTAGAAATCAATATGGTGAATTAGGTGTAGGAGACACATCAGATAGAACTAAATTTACAAAATTAACATTAGAAGATGGAACAGAAATAAAAGCAAAATATGGAGAATTAAATTCAAATATAACAACAATATTAGGCAAAGACGGAAAAGTATATGCAACGGGATATAATGGATATGGACAATTAAGTAATGGAACAACAACAAATTCATTAAAACCACAACCAATGCTAAATGAAGATGGAACAGAAGTAACAGATGTAATGTTAATTAAAGTAGGCGAAATGTCTGATCCAGATAGAAACACTGGTATAGTAAGAAAAGATGGAACTGTATGGGTATCAGGTGATAACACATATGGACAAATAGGAAACTCAGGAAATACAAGTGCAACATATTTGAGCAAAATGGGAGATGGATTCCTAAACTATCCAGAAAAAGTGATAACAGTAGGGGTAGATAAGAGCCAAAAAATAAATCCATTATTATTCAATATTCAAGACGATATGAATGTATATACAGACAGTACAACAAAAGTAGGAACACTAAATTACGAAATAGAAGACTCTAACGTTGCAGAATTGACAACTCTAGGAATGATAACAGGAAAACAACAAGGAATTACAAAAATAAAAGTAACAGACACATCAACAAAAAGAACAACAAGCATCTGGGTAAAAGTTGTAAACGATAGTAATATACAAATAAGTTTAGGATATAAATTTTCTGTAGCACTAAAACAAGACGGAACAGTATGGAGTTGGGGACAAAATAATGATGGAGAACTAGGTTTAGGAAACACAACAGAATACGACGAACCACAACAAATAACAGACATAACAGAAAAAATAACAGATGTAAAAACAGGATATTACCACAGTATTGCATTAACAGAAAAAGGCGAAGTTTATACATGGGGATATAATGGTAATGGTCAATTAGGAAATGGAACAAGAGAAGATTCTCTAGTACCTGTAAAAGTTACAGGATTAAAAAATGTAACAAAAGTAAATGCATACAAATATATGACAATAGCATTAACACAAAATGGTGAAGTATACGCTTGGGGAAGCGGATATGGAGCAAAACCTGTAAAACTAAACTTTACAAGAAAAATTATAGATGTTTCTGGTAACTTAGTATTAGCAGAAAACAGAAAAGCATATAACCTAGATGAAACAAAATCATATGGAAAAGACTTAATAAAAGTAGTATGTGGATATAATCATTATCTAGGATTAACATCAGATGGAGAAGTATATGCATGGGGAAGTAACTCATATGGTCAACTAGGAAATGGAAATAACACATCATCATCGACTGCGGTAAAAGTAGTAACACCAGATGGAAAATCAAATATGACTAATATAGTAGATATATCTGCAGGGGATAGTTATTCAATAATCACAGATAAAGACGGTAAGGTATACACATTTGGATACTATGGTGACTACAGAACTGCAAATACAGTACATTCAAATAAACCAGTAGAGATACAAGACTTATACAAAACAGAACTAGTAGCTGCATCAGAAGGTGGACACACTGCAATAGTAGACTGGGATGGAAACGTATACACAGTTGGATTAAATGATTATGGACAACTAGGATTAAAAGACACAACAACAAGAAGTAAATTTGAAAAAATAGGTGAACTAGAAATATCATGTGAACCAGCAAGAATAACATTAAATGTTGGAGAAAGCAAAGATATAAGTCTAGCATTAAGTAGTTCATTTAATTTAAAAAACAACAAACAAGCATCAGGAGAAGTAAACAAAACAATAGAAAACGAAACAATCGCTTCACTTGCAGGAAACACAGTAACAGGAAACACAATAGGAAAAACAATGCTAAATGCAACATACGAAGGTGTAATAGGAACACTAAACACAAAAATACAAAAATTTAACAAAAATGTGGAAGTAGAAGTATTACCAAAAGACGGAAAAGTAACACCAAAAGTTGAAGCAGGAGATGGCTTTACAGTTGAATTAAAAGCAGACGGAACAGTATGGAGCCATGGACAAAATCAATATGGACAACTAGGAGTAGGAGATACAAACTCATATAATGAACCACAAAAAGTAAAAATTATAAAAAACACAATAAAAAACGAAGACGGAAGCAAAACAGAAATAGAAGACACAATAAAAGACATATCAGTAGGTAACTATCATGTATTGGCTTTAAGCGAAACAGGAAAAGTATATGCATGGGGATATGGAGAAAAAGGACAATTAGGAACAGGAAGCGGATATAGCAATGAAGAGCCAGTAGTTGTAAAAGATATATACAGAAAACAATTACAAGACATTGTAAAAGTAGAAGCTGGAGAAAATGTAAGTTTTGCAATAACATCAAAAGGAAAAGTATACGCTTGGGGAAACGGATACTCATCAAGAGCACAATTGCTAGACTTACCAGAAAATGCAGTAGATATAACATCAAAATATGTATTAACAGGAGACGGAAAAGTATACAACATTTCAACAAAAGAACAGTTACCTATAGTTGGAAAAATAGTAGACTTAGACGAAGGAACAAACCATACTGTAATGCTTACAAATGATGGAAAAGCATATGCAATAGGTGACAATACATATGGACAACTATCAAACGGAAACAATGTACCAAGCGAGACAACACCTGTAGCAGTTAGAAAAAACAGTGAAAACATATTTACAGGAATAAAAGAAATTAAGGCTGGAGACAAAACAACAGTAATAGTTACAACAGATGGAAAATTATATGCTTGTGGAATGAATGACAACAATGAGTTAGGAATAGAAAACAAAGAAATACTAGATGTAAACACACCACAAGAAAATAAAAATATTGAAAATGTAATTTCTGCAAACATAGGAACAAACCATGTAGTAGCAATAAAAGAAGATGGGGAAGTAGATGCATTTGGATATGGAAAAAATGGTGAGTTAGGAAGCAGAAACGACAAAAATAGCATAATACCAGTAATGGTAGGAAAAGATATAATAAGAACAAATACAAACAATGTTACACTAAAAGTAAACCAAGGAACAACAATAGAAGGATATGTAGATTACTTTAATATCTTTAATAATGATATTAAGAATATAAACTACACATCAAAAGATACATCAGTGGCAACATTAGAAGATATACAAGAAAATGACGTTAATGATGAAACACAAAACGAAAGCAAAAAATTCAAAATAAGATTATCTGGTAAAAAGACAGGAACTACAATAGTTACTGCAAATCAAGAAAATACAGATAATATAGGAGTAATCCAAGTAGAAGTTGTGCCAGAAACAGAAAATGAAATAACAATATCACCAAATGTAATTACAAATGGAAGTCACACTATAAGTTTGAGAACAGACGGAAAAGTATTTACATGGGGAGATAATACATATGGACAATTAGGAAATGGGACAGTAAAAACAAGTGATGAACCAGTAGAAGTAATATTCCCAGAAGGAACAATTATTACACAAATAGCAGCAGGAGAAAATCACAATGTAGCATTAGACAGTAATGGTAATGTATGGACATGGGGTAGAAACAATGACTATCAAATAGGAAATACAAGAGCAAGCCAATATACACCATACAAAGTAAGTAATATACCAAAAGTTATAAAAATATCTGCAGGAAACAACAATACAATGGTAATTACAGAAAACAACGAACTGTATGCATGGGGATTAAACGCATATGGTGACTTAGGATTAGGAACATATACAAATAAAGTATTGCCAAAGAAAGTAAAAGGAATACATGACATAATTGACATATCAGGTGGAAAGAGCCATTATATTGCTCTTAACAGAGCAGGAGAAGTATTTGTAACAGGCTCAAATCTATATGGACAATTAGGAATTGGAAACAACGAAATAGGCAAAATAAATGAATTCCAAAAAATAGAGATAAAAGACAAAATAGGAACAATAGAGGCAGGCGACATCTCAAATATAGCAACAACAGTAGATGGATATGTATATACTTGGGGAGGTAACACATATTCAACATTAGGAACAGGAGACAAAGAAAACAAGAATGTTCCAACAAAACTAAAAGATGTTAAAAATATAAGACAGGCTTCAACAGGAAAGACACATACAATCTTAAGAGATGGAAACAACAATGTATATGTAACAGGAACAAACTCTAATGGTCAATTAGGTTTAGGGACAACAGAAAATAAAACTACATTTGAACAAAACACAATAATAAACAATGTAATAAGAGTATCTGTAGGAGATACATACACAACATTCTTAAAAGAAGATGGTTCAGTATGGGCATGTGGAGATTATAACCACGGAGACAAAGAAAAGAAGAGCAGAACAAAATCAGAAGAACCAATTTTAGTAGGAAGTGACACATCATCACTAGATACAATGGAAATTGTAATAGTAAAAAGTGAAGTACAATCAATATTGGCAAATGCAAAATTCAAATTTAACTTAATTTATATAGAACAAAATGATAAGAGCGATTTTGAATACACAAGTTATAATAATGATATAGCAAAAGTAGACGAAGATGGAAATATGTTAGGTGTACGTGAAGGAACAACATGGGTAAAAGTTAAAGACAAAAAGACAGGAAAAGAAAGTGTAGCAATAATAAGAGTTGTAGACAACAATATAGAATATAATACACATGTAGCTCCAAACGCTGTTTCAGGAAAGAACTATGCACTAGGTTTAAAAGAAGATGGAACAATATGGACATGGGGATATGATGCAAGTGGACTTGCAGATTCTAATGTACCAGTAAGTACAAATGTTATATCAACATATAACTCAATAAGTGCCGGAAAGAACTATGCATTAGCAACAAGAAAAGACGGCACTGCATGGGCAATAGGTAGCAACAATTATGGACAATTAGGAATAGGAAGTTACGAAAGCAAAGCAAAATTAGTCCAAATAGAAGGCTTAACAGATATAACATCAATTTCAGCAGGTGAAACACACTCTATAGCGTTAGACAGTTATGGAACTGTATATGGATGGGGTTCAAATGCAAATGGAGAATTATCATCAAAATATATAGGAAAAGACACAAGTAAACCAGTAGTTATATCTATGCCACGAGACACTATTATACAAATTTCTGCAGGAAAAGGTGAATCTGCATTTGTAACAACAAATGGACAAGTATATGGAATGGGAAAAATATTAAATGGATATATCCCAGGAGTAACAAATGCAGTAAAAGTAGAAGTAGGAACAAACTATTTACTAATTTTAAGAGCAGATGGAACTATTTATAAATATCAAGATGGAAAGCTATCACAAGTTTCAAACATCAAAAATGCAATTGATATATCTGTTCAAAATAACGTAAATATGTATCAAAGTGTAGACGAAAAAGCATATACATGGGGAGAAAATATAAATGGACAATTAGGATTAAACTCTACAGAAGAAGTTTCAAATCCTACACAAGTTTTAGAAAATGGAACTAATGTATTTAGAATAGGAGCAGGATATAACAATACATTTATAATTTCAAATACTGGATTTATATATTCCGCAGGAGATAACAAACGTGGAGAACTTGGAAATGGAACAAGTGAAAATGACCAAAGTACAACAAAATACAATAGTATTGTACATACATTGGTTGGAGACAGAAATTTTGAAATTGATCCAGAAAATAATACTTTAGAAATTAATGAAATAGAAGATATTAATATAAAGGCAAAAACATTTAATGTATTTGGAGACAAAAACAAAGAATTAGATGAATATAAATGGGATGCAGAAAATACTGCAATCTTGTCAATCTTAGAAAATGGAAAAGTTCAAGGTGCAAGTCTTGGAACAACACAACTTATAGTTACAGATAAAGTAACAGGAGAAGAAAAAAAGGGAACAAGAGCAGTTGTGCCTGTAGATACAGACAGAATAGAAAGTATAACAGCAACAGGAGCAGAAGCAGAAGTTACAGAAGCCTTTAAATACAAAGCAAAAGTTCCAGTAGACGAAGACACTACAAAATCACAAGTACAAATAAAAACAAAACTTGGAACAGACCAAATTAGTATAGACAACGGAGCAACTTGGGAAAAAGGAATAATTACAAAAGAAATAGACATTTTAAATAATGAAACAGAAGTACCATTTATAGTTAAAACAGAAGCTGGAAATGAAGTAAATTACACACTAACAATAGTAAGAGTTAGCAATGACAATAGCATAAAAAATGTAACGATACAAAAAGCAGATGTTGGCGCAGAAGAACAAATAACAGAAAAAGAAAGCAAAATATATGAAACTATAGTTCCAAGTACAGGTGAAAATGTTGTAAAAGTTACAACAAACCATGAAAAAGCATATGTAAGCATAGATGGACAAGCAAAAGAAGAACATGAGCAAACATATACATTTGAAATGGAAGAACCAGTAAAAGAAATACCATTAAAAATAACATCTGAATCAGGCAAAGAAGAAACATATACATTAAAAGTATATACAAAAGAATATCTTGCAACATTAAACAAAGTAATGGTAAATGGAAAAGAAGCAACAAAAATAGATGATAAAAACTATGAAGTAATTATAACAGACGAAATAGATTTAGCATCTATAGAAGCAATAGCAAACTTTACTACTTCAAAAGTTGGAATAAATGGTGGAGAAAAACAAGAAAGTACAATAAAAGAAGACATACAAACAGTATTAGATTCAACATCGGCAACAATACAAGTAGAAAGTGAAGATGGTGCAATACAAAATGAATATACATTAACAATAAAAAAACAAAGAACAAACAGCAAAATACAAGAATTACAAGTAGAAGGAAAAACTATAAAAGAAATTAATAATGTATATACAGCATATGTAGGCACAGACATCAATAATGCTACAGTAAAAATAACAGCAAAAGATACAGAAAATACAATTACTCTTGCAGGCTTTACAGAAGAAAAAGCAACAATAGAAAAAGAAGTAGAAGTAAATGCAGAAACAAATGCATATAAAATCCAAATAAAAAACAATGAAACAGGAAGAAACGAAAAATATACGTTAATTATAAAACGTGGAGACACAGAAGTAGGATTAAAAGATATTTTTGCAGTAAACGAAACAACAATAAGAGAAGCAGAAAAAGTTGAGGATACAAAATATGAAATAAGAGTTTTAAGCACATATACATCTACAAATTTAACAATAAACTGTATAAATACTGAAAGTAAGATAGCTGTAGGACAAGATAATATAGCTGCAGGAAATTACCAAATTGGAACAAGCACACAAACAATATCATTAACAGAAAAAGAAACTACAGTACCAGTAAAAGTAATTACTGCAGACGGCGGAAAAGAAAAAGAATACACTATAAATATTATTAGGAGTTCAGATAATGCAGAATTAAACGAAGTTGCAATAAATGAATTATTAGGAAATGATGATATTCCAGCAGAAATTTCAAAAACAGAAGAAAACACATATGAAGTACAATTACAAAATGCAGTAACAACTTTAAAAATAAAAGCAACAGCAGTAAATGAGAACACTAATGTAAAAATAGGAGAAGACAAGTATTCATTGAAAGAAGCAACAAAAGAAATAACATTAGATTCAAGTTTAACAGAAGCAATAATAACTGTAAAAACTGAATATGGAACAGAAAAACAATACACATTAAAAATAAACACATTACCAGCAGAAACAGGATTAAAAGAAGTTACAGTAGGAAATGAGTCAGCAAGTTATAATTCAACAAAAGGAAGATATGAAATAAAAGTCGACAATGAATTATCTTCATATGATATAATTGTAAAATCAACAGATGATTTAGCAAATATAACACTAGGAATAAAAGCTGGAGATGTTACAAAAGCAGGAACAGTAGAAGCAACAGAAAATAAATCAGGAAAAGAAACAATTGTACCAATTACAGTAACAGCACAAAACGGAATTGAAAGTAGTACATATGACCTTGCAATTATAGAAAAATCAAGCATTGCAAATATAGGAACAGTACAAGTAAATGGTCAAGAAATAGAGCCAGACGAAAACGGAAACTATATAGCAAATGTTAAATCAACAATTACAGATGCAGAAATAAGAGTTGAATCACAAAATGACAATGCAAAAGTAACAGTTGATAGCGAAACACAAGACACAAACCAAGTAACAATAAAAAGAAAAATAACAGAAGACAAAACTGGATATACAATAAAAGTTGTGTCAGAGGATGGAAAAAATACAGAAGAAAAATTATTAACAATAAACAGATTAAGTGGAAACACTAATATATCAAGTATAAAAGTAGAAACAGAAGACAAAACAGAATATGAACCAACTGTTCAAGAAGATGGAACATATCATGTTAAAACAAAAAGGACAGAAACTGCAAATATCACTGTAACAGCAGAAGATGAAAAAGCAAAAATATCAATAGCAGGTGGAGAAAAAAATGTAGGAAATAATACATCAACAGTAACACTATTAGATGAAATTACAGAAGTAAACATATTAATAGAAGCAGAAGATGGAACAACAAAAGCAGAAATACTAAAAATAGAAAAAGAATCTAATAATACAGATATAGCAGAAATAAAAGGAAAAGACATCAAAAAAGTTTCAAAAATAACGTCATCTACATACGAAGTACAAGTTGATGACAGACTACAAACACTTGCAATTGATGCAATAACAAAAGATGAAAATGCTAAGATAAAATTAGGAACAGAAACTGAATATACACCAAACAAAATAGAAAATAAATCTATTGACATAAGTCAAATAAACTCATTCACAATAGATGTTTTAGCAGAAGATGGGGAAACAACTAAAACATACACTATTGAAGTAACAAAGAAATTTAGCACAGGATTAGCACAAATAAAAACAGACGGAGAAATTGCAAAGTTACAAGACAATAGTGAAATTATTTACAATGGATGGGTAGACGCAGACAACACTGCAAATATAGAAATAACACCAGATAATACTCTAGCAAAAGTAAGTGTATACAAAGATAATGAACTAATAATATCACAAGTGGGAACAATAACTCTTACGCAAGATATGAAATATGAAACAGATTCATATAAAATAATAGTAAGCAATCCAAATAAAGAAGCAGAAACAAGTACATACATATTAAACCTAATTAAAAAATCTACAAACAACAACATAGAATATGTTAAAGTAAATGGGGAAACTTTAACAGAAAACACAGACACACAAACTTATGAAACACAAGTAATCACAGTAGATTCAGAAAAATATGAATTACAAGTTAAAGCAGAAAATGAATATGCAACTATTAAATTTGATAATGGTGAATATAGTGTAGAAAATACACAAACTCAAGAATATGAAATCAATCCAGAAGAAACAAAAGAAGTTAAAGTTACAGTTAAATCTCAAAATGGGGAAGAGATAATAAAAACAGTAAAAATCTACAGAAAAGACAATAACTTAAATGTAGAAACTATAAAAGTAAATGGAACAGATATTACATTAACATATGACGAAAAACACAAAAACTACAATATCACATTAGAAAATACGCTAACTACAACAACATTAGAAATCGTAGCAGAAAGTGAAAAAACTGAAGTCAATACAACAATTGACGAAGTTGAACATAGTGGACAAAAAACAGTAACAGTTGACAATATCAATTTACCAGGGGTAGGTAAAAAGATAATTACATTTACAGTAACTTCTGAAGAAGGCAAAAAAGAAGCAAAAACAATTACAATTTCACAATTCTCATCAGATATTGAATTAGCAAAATTACAAGTAAGAGGAAAAGATGCTAAAAAACGTGATGATGGAAACTACGAAATAACAATAAGCGATATACCAACATATGCAGACATTTATGCAAAAGCACAAGAAGAAACAACAAACATAGAAATAAATGGAGGAACATCATCAGTAGGAGAACAACAAGCAACAATACAAAGCATTGCGGAAGGACAATATTTAGAAGTCCCTGTTAAATTAACAGCAGCAGATGGAACAGAATATGAATATCAATTATACATAACTGTAAAATCTGGAGACAACAATGTTGGAACAATAAGAGTAAACAACCTAGAGGCTACAAAGATAGATGATAAAACATATAGAAGTTTTGTGCAAGAATCTGCAGTTCAAGCAACTGTTGATGTTACAGCAAAAAGTGAATTATCAAATATTAAAGTAACCCTAGGAGATAGCCAAAAAACTGGAAATCCATTAAACTTTATTCAAACACTACCAGAAGAAAAAACAAATGTTACAATAACAATTGTTTCGGAGGCTGGAGAGGATAAACAATATACACTAGAAATTATAAAAGAATCAAGTGATAATTCTTTAAAGAATGTATATGTAAATGGAAATGAACTTAAAAAAGATAAAAAAACAGGAAGATACAAAACAACTATAGACGAAAATAAACAGCCAGTAATTAAGGTTATTTCAAATAATCAATATGCTTATGTAAGAATAGCATTAAATGAAGAGGAACAAACACAAAGTGAAAAAGCAGTAGAACTTGGAAGTGACAAAATAACAGTAATACCAATAACAATAAGAAGTCAAACAGGAATAACAAATGTTGAATATATAGAACTTGAAAAAATCGATAAATCAACAGCAGTAGATTCTTTAATAGTAGACGATGTAGAAATAACAGACTATGACAAAGAAACAAATACATACAAAGCAGTAGTAGACAAAGACATAGATCAACATGAAATATTTATAATGGCTGGAAATACAAACTCAACTATAGAAATAAACGAAAATACAGCAGTTGGCAGTATAACAACATATTCAACATTAGAAGAAGGTCAAGACGGAAAAACAATACCATTTACTGTAACTTCAGAAACTGGTACAACACAAAAATATCAATTACTATTAATCAAAAAATCATCAAATGTCAAAGTAACACAAGTAGTAGTAAATGATGTAAAAATTCTTCCAGACCAAGACAGACCAGACATATACAGAAAAAATATTAAGAAATTAGCAAATAAAGCAAAAATAAAAGTAACAACAGAATATCCATATGCTAGTGTAAAAATAGGTGACAATGACACTGTTATGAATGATTCAGAAGCATGGGTAGATTTAAAACTAGAGCAAGACGAAATAACAGTCCCAGTAGTAGTAACAGCAACAGATGGTAAGACAGTAGAAACATACAACATTATATTACAAAGACTATCAAATGATACAAGTGCAATTGTAAGCTATGATGGAGAACCATTAAGCAAAGACGAAAATGGAAAATATAATGTAAGTATATTAGACACTGCGACATCAGGAACAATAAAAGTCGTAACAAATGATGCTAATGCAACTGTAGATATAAATAACACACTAGAATATGAATTAGGTGGAAAAGAATATAATCTTGATATTGACACAAAATCAGCAGGAAAAACTATAGAGGTACCAATATCAGTTGTTTCAGCAGATGAAACTGTTGAAAATAGTACTTTGGTAATTACAAGACTTTCTACAAATAATAATACTGCAAAAGTTGAAGGAACATATGAAGATAATAATAAACAAATAACAAAAGAAGCAGTAATAGACGAAAATGGAAACTACTTTATAATGGCAAAAGAAGAAACAAGTGAAGTTACATTAAAAATAACTCCAGAAAGCCAATATTCAACAATAAAATTAGGTGACCAAACATCAAAAGGAGAATTAACAACAACAGCAACACTTACAGGAGATATAACATTTGTAAATTACACTGTAACATCAGAAGCAGGAGAAGAAAAACAATACACTATAAAAATAGGAAAAGTAGCAAGTATATCAGGAAGAATACTAACAGAAAATACAGAAGAAAAATACAAATCAACAATTAAATTATACAAATCAACAGATACAAGCAACCCTGTAAAACAGATGGAAACAGAAGAAGATGGAACATTTTATATTACAATAGAAGAAAGTGGAAAATATGATTTAGTAGCATGCAAAGATGGATATCTAAATTATAAAGTTACAGGAATTGAGGTTATAAAAGGTGAAGAAACTATATTAGATGAGCATAAATTAATAGCTGGAAACGTAGTTAAAAATAATGAAAAATCAACATTTGAAGAACAAATTGAAATAGATGATTTAGTAGCATTGAATAATAATTATGGGGAAATTATTACAGATGAAGATAAAGAAACTAGAGCAATTTATGATTTAAATGAGGATGGAGTAGTAAATAAATTAGATAGAGATATCTTAAAGAAAAACTATGGTAAAAAAGCAGAAACAATAGAATGGGTTAATCCAAACAAAGCAACAAAAAAAATAATGAAAAGCGCATCAATAAAAACAACAAGTGAACAAAACTTTATATTGCCAATTACATGTAACTACACAATAACATCAAGTTATGGTACGAGAAAACACCCAATAACGGGAGTTATAAAGAAACATACAGGTATAGATATATCAGGAGTACATCATACAGAAATACTAGCAGTAGCAGATGGTGAAGTAACTTTTGCAGGAGTACAAAACGGATATGGCAACTGTGTAGAGATAAAGCATATTGTTAATGGGGAAACAATATATAGCTTCTACGCACATTTATCAAGAATAGATGTGAAAGTAAAAGATACTGTAAAACAAGGTCAAGTAATTGGATTAGAGGGAGGAGCTCCAGAATCTGATCCTAACCCAGGAAGTTCAACAGGACATCACTTACATTTTGAAATTAGAAAATCTAGTGGATATGGAAATGATGTAGATCCGACAAACTATATCAAATTTAAAAACAAGTAAGACAGAAATCTGTCTTACTTGTTTTTAATAAACAAAATAGCTAAAGCGTATAAAATTGGCATAACAACAAAAAGGTAATATAATAGCCACACATTACTAAAAGATAAATACTAAAAATAAATAAGGTACCATACAAGTTTAAAATATATAACTCACAATCAGATAAACCAAGAAATAATGTGAAATACCTTATTGATTATATACAAAATAGTCCAGGTATTGCAATTGATTTAGGATGTGGAGCAGGAAACGACACAGTATATCTAATAAAAAATAAATGGAATGTTCTTGCAATCGATAGAGAAGATGTAGAAAAAAGAATATCTGATAGACTTAGTAAAGAAGAATTAAAAAAATTCAAATTTCAAATACAAGATTTTGAAAATCTTCAATTAGAAGAGAGTAATTTAATAGTTTCAAATTATAGTTTACCATTTTGCAACAAAGAAAAGTTTAAAGAAATGTGGAATAAAATAAAAACTAGCATATTACCTAATGGATATTTTGTAGGCAACTTTTTTGGCAAAAATGATGACTGGTATAGTACTAGACCTAAAATGACATTTTTAACAAAAGAGCAGGTAGTAGATCTATTTAGGGAATTTGAAATAATAAGATTTAAGGAAATAGAAGAAGATAAATTAACTGGCTTAGGTAAAATGAAACATTGGCACACATTTAATGTTATAGCTAAAAGAAAATAAAGAAAGACGGAATATTGGCACTATTCCGCCTTTCAACCGGCTAAGCCGGAAATGTTTCATTATAATTTACAAATTTATGAAAAAAAATGGAATCCGATGTCTTCTTTTTCAAAGAAGATGGTTAAAAACGTATTTAATGATGAAGTTTTTAATCTTGTTTTTGTGTATTTCTTCTTTTCAGTTGTCTGCGAATGTGTATAGTCAGATCGCAAAGGTTTCTTTGGAGGTAAAGAATGCTTCATTGGAGCAGGTGATTCAGTTATTAGAGAAAGAATCGGGCTATATTTTTCTGTATGAGGATGCCCAAATCGAACAGGTACAGGATTTGGAACTGAACTTTAAAGATGAGGACCTGAAAGTGGTGTTGGACGAATGTTTGCAGAATTCCGGTCTGACTTATAAACTAATGAATCATACCATTGTGATTTCGCGTAAAAATATCAATGATCAGGTACGCATGACTCCCACAAAACTTTTGCTTCAAGGGATTGTGAAAGACGCAGATGGCCATGTATTGCCAGGTGTTGCCGTGGTATTGAAAGAAACGACGCTGGGTGTCGCTACGGATGTAGAAGGTCGGTTTACCATTGAATTACCTAAGGCCGACAGTATCGTTTTGGTATTTTCGTTTGTCGGTATGCAAACCAAAGAAGTAAAGTGGAGGGGAGAAAAAGAGCTGAATGTGGTATTGGAAGAGGCGATAGCTGAAATGGACGAGGTGGTGATTACCGGTTATTTCCAGCGGAAGAAAGATAGTTATACAGGAGCTGCCACTACGTTTTCGGGAGAGAAGTTGCGGGAGATTTCTACCGGAAATATTTTGTCGGCCTTATCGACGATAGACCCCTCTTTTAAATTGATGGAGGATATCACAGCAGG
>OKSN01000648.1_pt1 | contig 21564 bp, 19 predicted proteins | sample 1606191 | NCBI WGS metagenome assembly OKSN01 (sample SAMEA3879535, study PRJEB24766) | human gut metagenome | biome: human-associated habitat; feature: feces | place: USA | collected 1985/1987
GCACCTCTGAGGTCTGACGTGATCCTGCCACAGAATCCGATCTGTTCCACCTCCGAATCCGAGTTGTTCCACATCATCTGAAATCGATCTGCCCCACCACTTAATCCGGCACGCAACCTGAAATCACAGGGCGAATTTACGGCATCTCGACAGATTTAACAAGTTTTTCTGCAAGATTCAGAAAAGCCAGGCCGTCCGGGCATGAAGACAAAGCGGCCGGCTCGCCCTCATCACCATTTTCGCGGATGCTCTGCACGATCGGAATCTGGCCGAGAAGCGGAACACCATATTTTTCCGCCATCCTCAGGCCGCCATCCTTGCCGAATATATAGTATTTGTTCTCAGGCAGTTCCGCAGGAGTAAACCATGACATATTCTCCACGATACCGAAAATCCTCCGGTTGATATTCTTGTTGCGGAACATGTCCACACCCTTCTCCACATCGGCCAATGCGACATCCTGAGGCGTAGTCACTATCACGGCACCCTCCATCGGAATATCCTGGACCAGAGAGATATGGATATCACCAGTTCCCGGCGGCATATCTATAAGAAGGAAATCCAGGACGCCCCATCTGACCTGCAGGATCATCTGCTTCAATGCATTGCATGCCATCGGTCCCCTCCAGATCAGCGCCTGACCCGGCTCGGAGAAATAACCTATGGACATCCATTTCACACCATACTTCTCTATAGGCATGATCACTTCACCTTCGCCCTCCTTGATGGCCTCAGGCAGAGCGCCCTCGGTAGCCGTCATCTTGGGAACGGACGGACCGTAAACATCAGCATCAGCGAGACCCACCTTGTATCCTAGTCTTGCCAATGCCACGGCCAGATTCACTGCAACGGTAGATTTTCCCACACCGCCTTTTCCGGAAGCCACACCTATGATGTGCCTTACATTGTTCACCTCGTCAAGCGTCAAGTTGAGGCCGGTCTGCTTCTTCGGTGCGCTTTCCTCCCGCACAACAGTCTTGACCTCCACATCCTTGACTTCGGGCGCGTGCCTGTATATTGCAGCTTTCGCGCTACCCACAAGGTATTCCGTAAGCGGATCACGGTGTTTGGGGAAGGCCAGAGTCAATGTTACCTTGTCCCCGTCAATCTCCACCTTGTCCACAAGTCCCAGCTCCACGATGTTCTTGTCACCCTTTCCCGGGTGAGTAACATCGAAGAGCATCTTCATTATCTCATTTTCTTTCATTGTCAATGCGATCTTACTTCTCAATATTCATTTCGTCCAACAGATAGCCTGCCCCGCCGAATTTGTCCATCACGAAGAGGACATAGCGGATATCCACGCAGATACATCTCTGAAGATCAGGCTCGAACATTACGTCGCTCGACATTGACTCCCAGTTGCCATCGAAAGCCAGACCGATAAGCCGGCCCTCCGCATCGAGCACAGGGCTGCCGGAGTTTCCTCCGGTAATGTCGCAGTTGTTCAGGAAACAAGTCGGAAGCATTCCGCTCTCATCAGCATATTGGCCGAAATCACGCGCCTCGTAAAGAGCCTTGATCTTGGCAGGAACGCGGAACTCGTAATTGTCCGGATCTTCCTTTTCAATGACTCCTGTCAATGTCGTATAATATTTATATGTAACGCCGTCTGCCGGAGAATAGCCTTTCACCGTACCGTAAGTCAGTCTCATAGTGGAGTTTGCATCAGGATAAGAAGGCTGGCCTTTTTCCCAAGCCAGAAGACCTGCGGCAAAAGACTTGTTGGCACTTGCAAGCTTAGCATTGTATGAGCTCATTCTCTGATACAGAGGAAGATAGGCCGTAACCACAGCATTGTAATACTCCGTAGCCGCGTCATTGACAAAATCCTCCTGGCAAGTTATATTCTTGCTGTCGAGCTTGGCCTCGGAAGAAAGGAAACTGCTGTCGAAGAGGGAATCCACATAAGCGTCAATGTCCATCGTCGCGAAATCGCGGTCGCCGATGCTGAGGAAATCTGAAGTCCTGGCATTGTCACGATAATATTTGAGGAGGCCTGCGGCGATCTTGCGCTCGAGAGGTTCATTGAAATCCTTGTAGAGTGGTTTTACGGCATCCTTTCCGGCCTGGAACATAGCAAGAGTATCTTCAGGGTTGATACCGCGCTGAGCCATCATGCCCTGAGCAAAAGCGCCTACAAGGTCACAGAGACCCACCTTGAACGGAGCCTCCATAAGAAGTCTGAGAGCCACGTCGTCATCGGAAGAACTCTTCGTCACATTGCTTATCGTCTCCAAAGCGGAACCGTAGGCAGCCTTGCGCTTCTTGTTGCCGTTCACCCATTTGGTGAATTCAGCCTCTTTCTGCTCCTCTCTGCCGATGATGTTCAGCTTTTCGAAAGCCTTCTTCTCGCCAATCCACTTTTTCCATCCGTTTGAAGAGCCGGCATACTTGTTCGCATACTGGAGACGCACGACTGGATCTGCCTCCATGCCCTCTTTCATGATGCTCTGTCTCAATGTCCTGACAGCAATGCTCACGTCCTGTCTCTTTATCATCTGCTCCAGCATTGATGCACTCTGGAACCTCTGAGTACGTCCCGGATAGCCCATAATCATCGAGAAATCACCCTCTTTCACACCCTTCAGGGATATTTTCAATGACTGTTTCGGGGTGTAAGGAACATTGTCCTCAGAGTAATCGGCAGGCTCATTGTTCTTGCCTGCATACACTCTGAACATAGAGTAATCGCAGGTCTGGCGTGGCCACATCCAGTTGTCAGTGTCGCCGCCGAACTTGCCCAGAGAAGCAGGAGGAGCGCCGACGAACCTGACGTCGCGGAATACCTTGTCGATAATCAGGTAATTTACATTGTCATTGTAGAAATTCACGATCCTGACCTCGCAGTCAGGGTTGCTTTTCTTGACGGCCTCAATCATCTGCTCGCGCGCTGCAGACCATGCATTGTTCGCAAGTTCCACAGCATTTGCGCTGTCCTTGTATTCTTTCAATGCCGCCGCACGTGTCTTTTCCAAAACGTCCGTCACGTCGGTCATGCTCTGGAGGAAACGCACTGTCAGGCCGGGAACCGGGAGTTCCTCGCTGCTCTGCATTGCCCAATATCCGTCTTCCAGATAGTTGTGCTCAGGGGTGCTGAGTTTCTGGATGCTTCCGTATCCGCAGTGGTGATTAGTCACGAGGAGGCCCTTGTCAGAGATGATCTCGCCCGTACATCCTCCGCCGAACTGCACGATGGCATCTTTCAGAGAGTTGTGGTTTATGTCATAAATCTGCTCAGGAGTCAGTCTGCAACCGATATTCTCCATAGCTTTGCTGTTCATTTTCTGAAGAAGCGGCAGCAGCCACATTCCTTCATCGGCACGAGCTCCCGACGAGAGCATCAAGAACGCCGAAATCGCAATAAATGCCTTTTTCATATTTGTCAATGTTATTTGCATAATTTCCCCCAAATGCTTCCAGACGCTATCGCCGGCCGCATCACGCAAAGTTAGTTAAAATCAGCGAGAATCAGAAGAATCGAACAGTGTGGGCTCGAGTTCTTTGGGGTGGAAGGACATGCGGTGATACGGGGTGTAGCCGTATTTCCTGATGGCGGCGATGTGCTCCGGGGTAGGGTAGCCCATGTTCCGTTCCCAGCCGTACTGCGGATAATCCTCGACAATCTTCCTCATGAATTCATCCCTCCATGTCTTGGCCAGGACGGACGCGGCCGCAATCGACGCATATGTCGCATCACCCTTTACTACTGTCTGATAGTTTTTCTGCGAATATACGTCAAACGGCCTGAATTTGTTCCCGTCAATGAGAAGAAACTCAGGTTTGGGATCCAGCCTAAGGACGGCCCTTTGCATACCGGTCACCGAGGCCCAGAGAATATTCAATTCGTCGATCTCTGCAGGACTGACTTCTTCCACAGCCCAGGCAATCGCTTCTTTTTCAATGACTTTCCTCACTTCATCTCTGTGGGCGGCAGTCATTTTCTTGGAGTCGTCAAGCAACGGGTGGAAGAAATCTTTCGGCAATATGACAGATGCAGCGAAAACAGGGCCGGCGAGCGGACCGCGTCCAGCCTCGTCGCACCCGGCTTCGATCAAGTCTTCGTGAAGAAAATTTTTCAGATCCGGTGTGTGCATTGTTAAAAAAATCTTGTCTGGATGCGAAATTAGTGATTATTTCTTGGACTCCTCACGCTTCATCAGCGATATGATTTCATTTTTCGAGTCAATGATTTCTCTCATATTGGAAATTGTGGACTCCAACGATGCTATATGGTCCGTCAGTACATTGATGCGATTCTCGTAATCGGCTATCAATGAGGCCTTTTCTTTCTCATAACGGTTCTTTGCAGAGTCGAATTCCATCCGGATGTCCTCCATCTCAGAGTTTCTCTCGACGGGTTTGTATCCTAAAACAAGCTCCTCCGCGGAGGTGTTCAGACTGCTTGCGATTTCGTTCAGACGCTCACTGATGACTTTGGCAGTCCCTTTTTCGATACTTCTGTAAGTGTTTCTCGAAATACGCAGTCTTCTGGCCATCTCATCTTGCGAGATGCCCTCTTCAGTCCGCTTACGGACAATATTCACTTTAATGCTGTCGTTGTCCATCTCGTGAGTGCCGTTCATTTTTGACAAAGATATTTGTAAAATCTCACTTGATGATGACAATAAAATCTGTGTAAAGACAATGAAAATTTGTCTAAAATTTAAAAAACGTAAAAATTTTATTTAAAAAACGTAAAAATCTGCACTCCTGATGGCGCTTCTGATTGTCCTTTTGCGATATATGACCGAGATTTGCGATGCACACAAAAACTTGTCATTGCTATGAGAAATAAAGAAAATGCCGGGCATGAGCAGAGGGTGGAGACTTCTGCAATGCGCAGTTACCGCAGATTTTGCGGAATGTTGAATTCGGGAAAGTTGGATTCCTGTCTTATGGAGCCGTTCGGGGCATTGTGCCGAAAGCTGGATATCGATCCGGCAGAAGTGGAGTCAATGCTGGAGAGAGAGTTGGGGATGACCGGAGAGGAGACATTGGACCTTGCGCTGCGGCGGGCAGCCGTCAGACACAAGGTGCGTGTATTCATGACCGGACGGATATGCCCGTGAGGGTATCAGGCCAAGCATCATCTTAAAAGGTTTTAAATATAATGCGGAATTGTATTGTTATTACGTTTTATATTTATTAGATTTGCGTAGGTGCACCCCATTGGTGCGCCGTAATGACTTTTTTATAAACTAATAACATACTAAGAAGATGAGATCCTATCCTACCAAAGACATCCGGAATGTGGTCTTGCTTGGCAGCACGAAGTCAGGCAAGACCACATTAGCGGAGGCGATGCTTTATGAAGGTAAAGTTATCGACAGACGCGGTTCAGTTGAAGCCAAGAACACTGTATCTGACAATTCAGAGATAGAGCAGATGAACCAGAGGTCCATTTTCTCAACTCCGCTTTTCGCGGAATTTATGGACACTAAGTTCAATATCATTGACACTCCTGGTTCTGATGATTTTATTGGCGGCGCTGTTTCCGCGTTTAAAGTATGCGAGAACGGTATTCTCGTGATCAATGCACAGCAGGGCGTGGAAGTGGGGACAGAGATATTCGCCCGTTATGCGGAACAGTACAAGGTTCCTATTATAATAGCGGTAAACCAGCTTGACAGCGAAAAGGCTGACTGGGATACAGTTCAGTCAAGTATGAAGGAGGCTTTCGGGAACAAGCCTGTAATCGTTCAGTTCCCTGTTAACCCGGGTCCGTCATTCGACGGTTTCGTGGATGTCCTGAAGATGAAATACTATCACTTCAAGGATGAAAATGGTACCAGAGAAGATCTGGAAATCCCTGAAAATCTTAAAGATGAAGCGGAACTTCTGCGCCAGACGCTTATCGAGACGGCAGCAGAATATGATGATACACTGATGGAGAAATTCTTCGAGGCAGGTTATCTTACCGAGGATGAAATCCGCAAGGGTCTCGGTGTAGGAATACGTGCAGGCAAGGTGCTTCCTGTATTCTGCCTTTCAGCTAAGAAGGATATCGGTGTGAAACGCCTTATGGAGTTCACTATCAGGACATCCGCATCACCTGAAATCACCAAGACATTGACAAGAGAAGGAGAGGAAGTAGCCTGTAAGCAGGATGCTCCTACCACTCTTTTCATATATAAAACTGATGTAGAGCCACACCTCGGAGAGGTATCGTACTTCAAGGTAATGAGCGGAGAATTGGATGAAGGCATGGATCTCGAAGATGCATTGACCGGAAACCGCGAGCGCATATCCACAATTTACGCAGTGGCAGGTGCCAAGAAAGAGAAGGTGACCGATATGATGGCCGGTGATATCGGCTGTACGGTTAAACTTCGTTCCGGCAAGACCAATGTGACATTGACCCAGCCGGGAACGGGCATCAGTTACGAGGATATCAAATTCCCTGCTCCTAAGTACCGCACGGCCATCAAGGCTAAGGTACAGGCTGACGAGACCAAGCTCGGCGATGCTTTGAACAAGATTTCAGCACAGGACCCTACTGTGGTTGTAGAGTATTCCAAGGAGTTGAAACAGACCATTTTGAGCGGTCAGGGCGAGCAGCATATCAATGTTGTGAAATGGAGACTCGAGAACGAGTTCAAGGTGAACATCGAGATGTTCCCTCCTAAGATCCCATATCGCGAGACCATCACAAAGCAGGCTACGGCTGAGTATCGTCACAAGAAGCAGTCAGGTGGAGCCGGCCAGTTCGGTGAAGTCCACTTGCTGATATGCCCTATCGTGGAAGGCGTTCCGTTCACGAACAAGTTCAAGATTGACGGAAAGGATGTCACTCTCAATGTCAAGAGCCAGGAAGCCTATAACCTGGAATGGGGCGGCAAGCTTGAGTTCTACAACTGCGTAGTCGGCGGTGCCATCGATGCCCGCTTCATGCCGGCCATCCTCAAGGGTATCATGGAGAAGATGACGGAAGGTCCTCTTACCGGTTCGTATGCCCGTGATATCAGGGTGTTCGTGTATGACGGAAAGATGCATCCGGTGGATTCCAATGAAATCTCATTTGTTCTCGCTGCAAGAAATGCCTTCAAGGAGGCGTTCCGTAATGCAGGTCCGAAGATTATGGAGCCTATCTACAATCTGGAAGTCCTCACGCCGAGCGAGTACATGGGAGCATGTATGTCAGACCTTCAGAACCGCAGGGCCATCATCGAAGGAATGGGCAGCGAAAAGGGATTTGAAGTTATCAAGGCAAGGGTTCCTCTCGCAGAACTGTACAGGTATTCTACCGCATTGAGCTCACTGACTTCAGGTAGTGCTACATTCACGATGCAGTTTGCTGACTATCAGCCTGTTCCTGGTGATGTTCAGGCTAAGTTGCTGGATGACTATGCGGCTCAGGATGCTGATGAATAAGAGCTGAACACACATTTCTAACAAAACTCTAATATGAAAACATTAAAAAAACTCCTTGCAGCTTTATTTTGCATTGCGCTGCTCGGTCCTGTAATGACAAGTTGTTCCAAGAATGACGTGAGAGATATATTGCTCACTTCAGACAAGTCTTGGGAGGATATCGTGAAGGAAAGGCCGTTTATGGCGAATTTTCCGAAATACGGCGGTAACATCCAGACATTGATTCTGGGACCTGCGAATTCGACAGCTGTCACGTTTACTGACAACGCTACTCAAGAGACTGCATTAGCTTACTATTCGCAGTTCGAAGCTGCCGGATTTACCAAGGAGATGAAGAAGGAGGGAGAAATCACCTCCTACACTTTCACCAAGGTGATATCCGGAAAGACTTATCAGTTCATCGGCAACTGGCAGGAGAACAAGAAGACACGCGGTACGTTCACGCTGATGTTCAGCGAGTTGTAGTAACGGCGTATCGTAAAGCACTTTCGGGCGGGAGATCGGAACTTTCCGGTCTCCTGTCTTTTTGTGTACAGGAGTGAAATTCTTCAAACTTTACGTAACTTTGTCGCAGCAAAAGAAACAGAAGAATGGTACAGTATCCTGGTGAATTCTGGAAAGACTATGAACTGGTCGATTCCGGAGAAGGCGAAAAACTTGAGAGATTCGGCAATTATTATATGGTGAGGCCTGAGCCTAAAGCGCTATGGCACAGGACAATGCCGGCAGATGAATGGGACAGGACCGCTCATACGCGTTTCCGTCCCGGTGCAGGATTCGCAAAAGCCGGAAAAGAGGACAGCGGAACTTGGGAGAGGCTCAAGCGTACCGATGACCAGTGGTATATCAAGTATCGGGGAGAACAGAAAGGTCTGGATTTTTCACTGAGACTCGGACTGACATCGTTCAAGCATGTGGGCGTTTTCCCTGAGCAGGCCCCGAACTGGGAATACATATTCAAGAACACTTCTGAGTTTGTGGCACTGGACAAGACACAGACATTGACAGAAGAGCAGAGAAGGGCTGCAGGACAGACTCCGGATGGCCGTCCGAAGGTGCTGAACCTTTTCGCCTACACGGGAGCGGCATCTCTTGCGGCAAAGACAGCAGGCGCAGATGTTACTCATCTGGACTCAGTAAGGCAGGTGGTGACGTGGGCTCACGGAAATCAGGACGCAAGCCACCTCGACGGTATCAGATGGGTGGTTGAGGATGCGATGAAGTTTGCGAAAAGAGAAGCTAAGCGGGGCAATGTGTACCAGGGGATTATCTTGGACCCGCCAGCTTACGGTCATGGAACTGACGGTGAAAAATGGAAGCTCGACGAGTGCCTGTTCGAGATGATGAAGACCGTCAAGGCCATTTTGGCCCCGCAGAACAGCTTTATGGTTCTTAATCTGTATTCAAATGGTTTTTCACCGATTCTCGGGGAAACTGTAGTCAAGGAGGCATTTGGCCTTACTGGCAAAACTGAAGGGTATGACTTGGAATCCGGAGAGCTCGCTTTGCGTGACCGTTTCGGTAAGGTGCTGCCTCTCAGTATTTTCGTTAGACTTAAGAAATAATAATACGCATCGGATATGCCTAAAAAGGAAAACATACAGGGAATGTTTGACAACATTGCCCCGGAATATGACAGATTGAATCATCTGATGTCTCTGGACATTGACAAGACCTGGAGAAAAAGGGCATTGACCCAAATCTTCAAGCCGAATCTTACAGAAAGGGCGATGACGGCGGCTGGCGACAGCGAAAATGGTGGACTGCATGTCTTGGATATTGCCTGCGGGACAGGCGATTTTTCGATTGCGATAGCGAAAGAGATGTTGCGGAGGGCTTCTGGGTGTCAGGAAGTGGCTTGGGCTCAGGAAGTTGACAATGCGGGTGAGTTTTTGAAAACCGGCAGATATTGGCCCGGGCACGTCATGGGTGTGGACTTGTCCGAGGGGATGTTGAAGATTATGGCGGAAAAGGTCAAGGCAGTCGGGTTGGAAAACATTGTCTCGTGTGAACAGGGCGACTGCGAGAGTCTCAGATTCTCTGACGGAGCGTTCGACAGGGTGACCGTGGCGTTCGGTGTGCGGAATTTCGAAAATAGGGAAAAGGCTCTGAAAGAGATACTTAGAGTGCTGAGGCCGGGCGGTGAACTTGTGATATTGGAACTTTCCGTGCCGTCGAATCCTGTGATGAAATGGCTTTATAATCTGTATTTCCTGCACATCCTTCCGATTATCGGAGGAAAGGTGTCGGGGAACAGGGATGCCTACGAATATCTGCCGGCTTCGGTGCTGAATTTTCCGGGTAAGAAAGAGTTCATGCAGACGCTGCGTGACTGCGGATATCACAATGTCAGGCACCGTGCTTTCACCTTCGGTATCTGCCGTATGTACAGCGGAGAAAAATAGCGGTACGGAATTTGTCGGAAATTGCTAACTTTGTAGGCTGGAACTGAAAGTTATAATAAAATTATATAAATTATGGCATCAAACATTAAGTCTTACGACTTCAAAGGTAAGAAAGCTATCGTGAGAGTGGATTTCAACGTTCCTATCCAGGATGGCAAGATTACAGATGACACCCGTATCCGTGGTGCTCTCCCTACACTTAAACTCATTCTTGAGAAAGGTGGTTCGCTTATCATCATGTCCCACATGGGCAAACCTAAGGGAAAAGTTAAACCGGAACTTTCTCTTTCTCAGATAGTTGATACAGTAAGCAAGGAACTCGGCGTTCCTGTACAGTTCGCTCCTGACTGCCAGAAGGCTGACGAGCAGGCTGCTGCCCTCAAACCGGGCGAGGTGCTTCTTCTCGAGAACCTCCGTTTCTATCCTGAAGAGGAAGGCAAACCGGTAGGAATCGACAAGGAGGATCCTGCTTATGAAGAGGCTAAGAAGGCAATGAAGGCTTCTCAGAAAGAGTTTGCCAAGAAACTTGCTTCTTACGCTGACTGCTGGGTGATGGATGCTTTCGGTACAGCTCACCGCAAACACGCTTCTACAGCTGTCATTGCAGATTACTTCAAACCTGAGGACCGTATGCTCGGTCTCCTCATGGAGAAAGAGGTGCAGGCTGTGAACAATGTCCTCAGCGACATCAAACGTCCTTTCATCGCCATCATGGGCGGTTCCAAGGTTTCCACCAAGATCGGTATCATCGAGAACCTTCTCGGAAAGGTTGACAAGCTCATCCTCTGCGGCGGTATGACATATACATTTGCCAAGGCTCACGGCGGAGAGATTGGCGACTCTATCGTAGAGATGGACAAGCTCGACGTGGCTCTCGACGTGGAGAAGAAGGCTAAAGAGAATGGTGTCGAGCTCATTATGGCTCCTGATGCAGTCGTTACCAACGGTCTCGATTTCGCTACAATGTCTCTCAAGCCAGGTGCTGAGTACAAGGTTGCCCCTGCAACGGCTGTCCCTGCCGGTTTCGAGGGCGTGGACGCAGGTCCTGAGGCTCAGAAGAAATTCGCTGCAGCCATCAAGGGTTGCAAGACAATCCTCTGGAACGGTCCTGCAGGCGTATTCGAGTGTGACGAGTTCTGCGCAGGTTCAAGAGCCATCGGCAATGCTATCGCTGAGGCTACTGCAGAAGGTGCATTCTCACTCATCGGCGGCGGCGACTCTGTAGCATGCTGCACCAAGTTCGGTCTTACCGACAAGGTTTCTTACATCTCTACCGGCGGTGGTGCCCTCCTCGAGGCTATCGAAGGCAAGGTGCTCCCAGGCGTAGCTGCTGTAAATGAATAATTTGAATTCAATGCCCTAGTGGCGGAGATTTTAAAATCATAGAGGGGCGGTCTGTTTTTCAGGCTGCCTTCTTTGTATGAAGAAGATGTTCTGGATGTCCATATCTCGCGAAGCGCTGTTTTCTGACGCTTGTCTTGTTTTGATTGTTGCCGGACTGGTTTGTGCAGTCGTGCGGTGGTTTCACATGTGTGCGCCATATTCTGACAATGAAAAGGTGTATTATCCAGCCAGGAGACAGATGTCGCTTTTCTTTGCGATGCCGGTCCTGCTGGTGCCATATGTGTTGAAGCCTTCTGAGCCATTTGTGGTAACTTATGCGGTATCCGTATGGATTATTTACATATCTCTCGCCGTGTCAGTTCTGTATCGGATTTATTTCAGATGGGAACTTGACGGCAAGTTCTTGTGGAAAAAGATAGTCAATTGGTGTGAATTGCTATGGATGGCTGCGCTTTTGCTCGTCCTGGTCATTTGCCCTCAGTTTTTCTCCTCCCATGAGAAGTGGATTTATGTGGGGTCGGCTGTTGCCGGAACATGTTCGACGGTATTGGCTGTATTCACGTTGCTCAGACTGAGGAGAGACATTGACCTGTACATGAATGACAACTATTCCAATCCGGAGGATTTTCCATTGAACTTCGCCCGCAAGGTCCTGTGGCTGCCTCTTGTTCTGATTCTGCTGGGCTGGGTGCTGTTTCTGACTAAGAATCCTTGGTTCTTCTTGGCGAACAATCTCTTGTACTCGGTCGTGTATGTGTGGCTTCTTTGTGTTATCCTTAAGCCTCAGGAATGCAGGGCCCTGCCTGAGTTGCAGCCTGTGGAGAGTGTTCCTCAGGAAGTGAACTGCACGCAAGGAAGTATCGAAGACGAGGTGCTCACCATAATCGGGCACCATTTCAAGGAGCCTCATCTGCTGAAGACCGAAGTTCTTGCAGCCGTCAGCAGGGGCAATGCGCAGAGGGCGGACAAGTTCATAGCTCTTCATGGCTATTATCGTCTCGTGAATATGTTCAGGCTCGAGTATGCGCGTCTATATAAGTTGAAGAATCCGGATGCTATCCAGGATCTGGTGGCTGCCGAGTCCGGTTTCACTTCCAGAGTGACGTTCTATAAGGCAAGAAAGTCTGTGTCAGACGTTTATAGCGAAGTCTCCTCTCGCGTGGAAAAGATGTTCCGGTAGCGTCTTGCTCTTAAAGTAACAAAACTCCCTTTAGGGTTTCAAGTTATAAATTTTTTCGTATTCAAGTGCGTCGGCTTGTGACAATAGGCTGATGCACAATGTTTTTACCTTTAAAGTAACATTTCTTTACAAAGATTTTTTGGCATGGGAATCTCCTCGGACATACCTTTGCCGGTCGATAATCATGTCGTATGGCGTCGCTGTTACAGCCGCTATCGTATCAAAAAAAGTAAAGTAAAGAGATGAATTACAAATCAGATTTTGGAAAGCCAGCGTGCTATGAAGCGCCGAAAGTAAGCGTCTTCAATATCGTTTCAGAAGGCTCGTTCTGCAGCAGCAGTTTGTCGGTAGGGTCGCATTCATATACAGAAGACCCTGAAGATTTCGAATACGGTGGAATGCTTTAATGGGAGGAAAACTTATGAAAAGAATATATTCTTCTGTTGTTTGTCTTGCCGCACTGGCAGTCGTGGCTTGTAACAAAGAGGGTGCTCAGACTATAGGTGAGACTTTGTGTGCCAATGCCTATATTTCGTCCGATGCTACCAGGACGGTGTATGAAGTCGGAAATTATGGTGATAAGACAGGTGCGAAAGTATCATGGGACACCGCCGAGTCTTTCAGGGCATATTATGATGGCGGGACAGCACCTGTCGTCTTCAGCAAAACTGCCGCAGGTACTTCGTTTACTGCAGAGTCCGTTCCGGAAGGTGTTTCCGTATCTACTCCATTTACAGGCCTGTACGGTTCTGCGGCCACATTGAATCCTGACGGGAAAATCGACATTGACTTCAGCAAGCAGAATGGCGAAGCGGATAACCTTTCCGCCTACGACGTTATGACCGCGACATCTGAACTGAAAGAGGGTGCTCTCTCGTTTGCGTTCAAGCATAACTGCGCTATACTTCGTCTGAAGTGTGTGAATCATACTGCCAATGCGGCAAATCGGGTTGTGTTGGATTTTGCAAAGGCACAGGTGAGTGAGGATTTCGGCAATGTCGGGTTCGATTCGAGCAGCAAGTATTGGATCAGGCTTTCGATTAATCTTGAGACACCTGCAGAGAAAGGCTCCTCGGAATATGGTAAAGGTTCTGTAGGATACAGGTATGTTATGGTTCCTGCTATGAATTATTTGGCTTCTATGCCTGAAGGTCTTGGAATAGGTAGTTCTTATGATCCATTTATGACATTTCATAGGAGGATTGATTTTTACGCTACCAAATATATAGAGGCCGGCAAAGTTTATGATGTCCTGTGCGAATGCGGTGTTGAGCAAGCCGAAGGCGGCGGTTTTTGGGGTGACTAAGCAAGTTGAGGAAGCAAGCGTCGCGCGTGGCTATGAACTGCAGCAGGTTTGGACGCTGTGAAGTGTGGCGTATCCGTGCTTGTGGTTTTGTGTGTATGATGTGAAGAGGAGTGCTCGGGGCGCGACGCGCAATAACTTAATATTCAATGATGTATGCATTTTCAGAGTTGGCGATCCTGTAACTCTGAAAATGCTTAATTCGTTTATAGTCAGTCTGTAACGCGCCACACCCCCTGGGTTAAATTTAGCATATTATCAAAATATCACATTTTAAGCATCTAAATACAAAATAATTCGTATCTTTGCAATGTCATTATGATTATGACATCGTTAAGAAAGCAAGGCAGGTATCTATCCCTTAAATGGGTGCCTGCTTTTGTCGTTTAAGAGGGGAGGTGCTTGGGCGAGAAGAATTTGTCTTTCAAGACTTAACGATATAAATCATAATGAAAAGAAGACAACATTCCACAGTCGTCAAAATCTCCATTGGAGTGGAGGTTTTCAGGCTTGTTTGGGTGAAGGCGTACAGACGGCTTCGCTTCGGCAAGATTGAAAGGGTGAAAGGACATTATCGTAGATATTAAGGGTATCGGCGGTTTTTGAGACTTAGCCCTGTGTCCGAATAAGGACACTCTACTCTATCCCCTCTTTTTATATCATACTTCAACGCCAAAGAATATATAACAACCGATTCTTTGACGATGCAGTTCAAAAAGTGACCATTTCGATGCAATATGTGAAATCTTTTTCGAAAAGCCGCCGGGTAAACTTTTTGTTGTCGAGACAATTTCTGAATAATCTCATCCTCTGAAAAAATGTTCAAGGTGTCAAATATTTTGTTATATTTGCATCGAACACGTGCACGCGCGTATTCAGCGACATATTTAATGAAAGTGTTTTCATTTTATCCTTAATAGAGAATCTGACAGTTTTCAAAAGCAAAAGGATAAACATTGATTACACTCTCGCCTTGTATTCGGACATTCGGTGTACTCCACACCTATCCCGATACGGGTGTGGAGTATAGTTTCGGTTTATTTTTGCTTGGGTTTTGTCAGAACCTTCTATTAGATAAACAGAAGCGGCTCCACACTTTCTTGTTTTATAACCAACCTTTCTTTGCTGCCGGGAAAGAAGAATATGTACTATGAAGGTACCTATAAACTATTTTGACCCTTCGAATGGGCAAGCAATGGGGCTTGAACAACGCATTGCAGAATTGTTCAAAACTGAGTCTCGGATTGAAATCCCCGAACTGCATGAAAGTTTTAATGATTCTCAGAAGAAACTTCTAATGTCAGAAGTCACAATGTGGTATGAAGGAAAGAAACTACTGACTAAGGTACAACTTATTAGTCAGGATTATTCGGATGAATCAACTTTCCTTAATGAGATTGAAAATGCTTTTAAGCATTTCGTGGCGCCAATAATTGTCACGTTCAGCACACGAGACAGTTTTTTAAGGTTTATAGAAATGCTGAAAGGATTAAACCTTCCAAAGAAAAATGCCATTCAATGCTCATCGTTTTCATGCAAATTAAATGGACGAGGTCTCTTTTTAAACTTAAAAAAAGATGAAGTTGAGCGCTATGGAAATGACTTTTTCCCTATGTCCTTTCAATTTAGGACAATTGAAGATGTTTACCACCTTTCGTTATTGTCTCTATGGGCTAGGCCTATAAATAAGCCTAAACAAGAAACAGTAAAAGAGAACTCACCTAAACAGAAAACAAGCCGTATGCAGTCTTCAACCAAAAAATATATTCTGAGTGCAGCAGTTATTGCAGGACTTATTGCTGGAATATCCACATTCTATAATGAGTTCATCGGGAATAGCAACAATATTGAAAAAGGATATGTCGATCCTGAAGCAGCAGAGTATGAAGGCGTTTGGTATGAGAACAGCGGCCCATGGAGATTCGAATTAGACGCATATACAATGAAAGCAACAGTTGACATAGTTGATACTCATTTTGAATGCGAGTGGGAAATTATCGGTCCTTCAAGCGGAGTCGTAGTTGGTCCATGTGGATATAGAAATTATTTCCAAATTACACCGTCAGGAATTTTATATGCCTATGATCCAACTAGCGGAGAAAAAACACAGATGCCATTTCGATTAAAGCACAACAAGTAAAAAGCATTTAAATATGTCTACTTCTAAGAAAAACGATTCAAACGATCGTACTGCACAAATATTCAGCAGAATAGTAGGATGGATTTTCCTTGGGACAATAATAATGATTGCCATTTGTGGACTATCTGGATCAGATCAGATGATAGCTTTCTCGGACAATTTAACCCTGTACGGAGTTCTTGCAATAGCAATCGCAGCAATAGTTTGCCTTATAATTAAAAACAAAAGAAATGAATAAAACATTATTATTAAGTCTTTTAGCGAGCACCTGTCTTATATCTTGCATTAACAGCGTGAGAATAACGACTCCCGAAGCCGACGCTACTAAAATTCAACGAGCCTTTAAACAATGTAAGTCTGCAAAAGACGTAGATAAGGCCGCCGACTTATGGCGTGCCTATGTTGATGCTTACCAAGAGGCTGCTTATGAAGGTAAAATTACAGCAGAGGACGTAAAGGATTTCGTGATGAAGACGGGCTACAACGAGTGTCAGATTGAAGCAGAAAAAGCATATTTTCTTAATGGGTTAAACGATTAACAATCTGAAAAGAATTATTACAATCTTAATTACTTGGACTATTTCTCATTGGTTCTCGTGGATCTAATACGTCTTCAAACTCAAGGAAAGATGGACTAATATGTCCGAATTTCTATGCAATCAACACATGGGACGTGGCGCGTAATAACCTAGTGTTTAGTGAGTTAAGCATTTTCAGAGTTGAAGGTTCTGCAACTCTGAAAATGCTTAATCTGCTTATAGTCAATCAATAACGCGCCACGCCCGCTAAAAAATTACCAGTCAATCCATACCGCCATTACTGCAGTTCGGAAAATATACGTAACTTTGTATGTATGATAGTGATTCAAGTTTCGTGTTCGGTAAGTTTGATAACTTGCGAAACTTGAGATAGTAATGGTTATATATATGTTCGAAATGTTGTTTGTCCACTGGCATGTGGATCCTGTCATTTTCCATATCGGCTCATTCGGCCTCAGATGGTATTCCATACTGTTCGTATCAGGCTTCGTCTTGGGATGGTACATCTTCAGATGGTTTTTCAGAAGAGAAGGCGTCTCGGAGAACCTGTTGGATTCATTGCTCTATACCCTCCTGATAGCCACGATAGTAGGCGCCAGACTCGGACATTGCATCTTCTACCAGCCGGACTACTATTTCGGAAGCTGGCAAGGCTTTCTGGAGATATTCATGCCGTGGAAAGGCGGACTCGCAAGCCACGGGGGAACCATTGTCCTATTCTTTGCAATGCTCTGGTACGCACATCATTACGGCAAGAAAAACCATTTCGACTTCGTATGGCTGCTTGACAGGCTGTGTATAGCCGTGGCATTCGCGGCCACATTCATCCGCCTCGGAAATCTGATGAACTCAGAGATTTACGGCGACGTGACATCGCTTCCTTGGGGATTCATATTCGATTTGCGGCACGAAACTGAGCCGAAGCATCCGACACAGATTTATGAGGCGCTCAGCTATCTCATATTGGGAATAGTCCTGATATGGATGTACAGATACAAACTCGACAAACTGTATAGAGGCACATTTATCGGCATATTCTTCATCGTCTGCTTCGGAATGAGATTCCTGATAGAATTCATCAAGGAGCCTCAGGTTGCATTCGAGGACAATATGATCCTCAACATGGGGCAGGTCCTGAGCATTCCGTTCATCCTCATAGGAGTCGGTTTCCTCGTCTATGCATTCGTGAGGAAACAACCTGCGGCAATCGTGCGTCCGGACGAGGGAAAACACAAGGAAAAGACGCATTACGCCAAGTCATTGGCTTAAATAGTCCTTGAACTTAACAAATAGTCGACCTTTAGAACATAATTGCAATAAAAATTGTCATTTTGTACACAAATCTGGTATGTGCTTTGCAATTATCGCCGCCGAGTTGGTTATAGAAAATTGTAAAGAAAAGTAAATAGTTAGAGTATGAAAAAATGGATTCCGAGCTTGCTGTTGATTGCAATCTCGGTCAGTTGGTCCGCAAAGGCAGTGGCACAGGAAGCGGACAGCACGCAGACAGCGACAGTCATTACATTGGAAGATGCCCTTAAAATCGCGTTGAGTGAAAACGCTTCGGTAAGAGTCGCGGACAAGGAGATTGAACGCGCCGGTTATGCCAAGAAAGGTACTTATGCATCTTTATTTCCACAGATTGACCTGACAGCCTCTTTCATGAGAACCATCAAGAAGCAGGTTATGTATATGGATATGGACATGAGCAAGATCATGGGAGGCGGCTTGTCTTCAGATTCCGGAACGACAGATTCGGGAGCGACGGACTCAGGTCCCTCATCCACGGAAAAACCGAGTTTCCCTACAGGAGGAGGCATCGAAGTGGGACGTTGGAACACCTACAATGCAGGAGTATCCGCGTCAATGCCTCTTGTCAATGCCCAGTTGTGGAAAAGTCTGAAAATTTCAGGAAAGAGCGTGGAACTCGCAGTCGAGAAGGCACGTTCATCACGTCTTGAAATGGTTACACAGGTAAAGCAGTCATACTATGCAGCCCTTCTTGCAAAGGAAGCGCTCAATGTCTATAAAGACGTATATGCCAATGCTGTGGAAAACTTCAAGCAGACGGAGATGCGTTACAATGCGCAGAAAGCCTCTGAGCTGGAATATACCAGAGCGAAATCTACTGTAGCAAGCGCGATTCCGAACGTATATAACGCAGAAAGTTCAGTAGTTCTGTCATTGTGGCAGTTGAAGGCGGTTATGGGCGTGGAGCTCGACCAGAACATCGACGTGGCCGGCTCACTTGAAGATTACACAGGTGAGATGGCACTGGAGAATGGCACCGATATAATGAACTTGGACCACAACTCGACAATGCGTCAGTTGGCGATCCAGGCAGACCAGCTCGCAGAAACGGTAAAACTCCAGCAGTACGCCTACATTCCGTCACTCGCCCTCTCATTCTCATACAGTCTGAATGCGATGACTAATGACTTCAAGTTCAGCGACTACAGATGGACCCCGTATTCTTATGTGGGCCTCAGCCTGAACATCCCGATATTCTCGGGCGGAAAACGTCTGAACGATGTGCGCCAGGCGAAAGTCCAGGCTTCAGAGCTTGCCATCCAGGTCAATGACACGGAACGTCAGCTGAAAATCGCCATCAGACAGTATCTGAACACGATGGAGACCCAGATGAAGAGTTGCGCGGCAGCAAAAGAAGCCGTGGAGACAGCGCAGAAGGCATATGACATCGCCACGAAATCATATAACGTGGGACGCAGCACGATCACTGAGCTCAACGATGCCCAGCTCGCACTTACACAGGCGAAACTCGGCGAATCTCAGAGCATATACAGTTATATGGTAGCGAAATCAAGCCTTGAGCAGGTTCTCGGCCATGATTTTATAGACGAAAACGGTAACGTGGATTTGAACAACAGATAATAAGACAATGAAAAATATGAAATTCAGAACTATCATTTACGCATCTGCAGTCGTGATGGCGGCAAGCTGCGGAAACAACACCTCTAAGACAGAAGGTCAGCAGGAGGTGCAGCAGGAAGTGAAACTGAGCAATGTCCAGGTCATGTCAGTAGCAGCTGAAGACATCCCTCAGACAGACGTATATACCTCTACAGTAGAGCCTTACGCAACAAACAACATAGCACCTCAGAGCCCGTCCAGAATCAAGCGCATCTACGTGGAAGTAGGTGATTTCGTGAAAGCGGGACAGATAGTTGCCAGAATGGACGACTTGAGCCTGAACCAGTCCAAGCTCTCATTGGCAAATGACTCTCTTGAATTCAGCCGTATCAAGAGTCTGTACGAGCAGGGTGGCGTTTCCAAGTCGGATTTCGATGCGATGGAGCTCAAATACAATGTTACCCGCAGCCAGTACAACAATCTTCTTGAGAATACCATACTGCGCTCGCCTATCAGCGGCGTGATTACCGCGAGAAACTATGACAAGGGTGACATGTACACAGGTCAGCCGCTCTATGTGGTTCAGCAGATTACACCGGTGAAACTGTATGTAGGCGTATCAGAGAGCGACTATACCAAAGTCAAGAAAAACGACAAGGTCACATTGACCGCAGACGCTCTTCCTGGAAAGACATTCACAGGCCATATCGCCAGAATCTTCCCTACGATGCAGGCCTCCACACATACCTTCACAGTTGAGGTCAATGTCACAAATGCCGACCGTCAGCTCAGACCGGGCATGTACTCCAGAGTCACCATCAATTTCGGCGCTACTCATAATGTGACAGTACCTGACGGCTCAGTAGTAAAACAGCAGGGCTCAGGTGTCAGGACAGTGTTCGTGCTTCAGGAAGACGGAACTGTAAAAGAAGCTGTAGTTACCATCGGAAGGCACTTCGACGAAAAATATGAAATCCTCAGCGGACTCAAAGAAGGAGACAAAGTGGTTGTCAAGGGACAGTCAAGCCTGAGAAATGGCGAGAAGGTCAATGTCCAGGAATAGTCCGGCAGTTCCCACTTCATGTAATTTCTAAATCAGAATCAAATGAGCATATATAAAACAGCGGTGAACAAGCCGGTCACTACTGCATTGGTTTTCATAGCTTTTGCAATTTTCGGCGTGTTCTCGTTCATGAAAACGTCCATAGCCCAGTATCCGGACTTCGATGCGAATGTCATAATGGTCATGTCTTCGTATCCTGGAGCAAGTGCGGCGGACGTCGAGACGAACCTGACCAAGGTTCTTGAAAACGGACTCAACGGAGTCAGCAACCTCAAGGATCTGACCTCCAGATCAAAGGAGAACATTTCCATTCTTATTCTTGAATTCAACTACGGTGTAGATATAGAGGAGGCGACCAATGATGTCCGTGACAAACTGGACATGATCAACTCTTCATTGCCAGACCAGGCCACTACTCCTGTCATCTTCAAGTTCAGTGCAGATGACATGCCTATCCTCATCCTTTCCGCAACGGCAGAGGAAAGCCTTCCGGGCTTGGACAAGATCCTGGACGACAAGGTTTCCACACCGCTTGCCAGAGTGAAAGGCGTAGGTACCGTGTCAGTGACAGGTGCTCCTACCCGTGAGATTCAGGTGTATTGCGACCCTAACAAGCTTCAGGCTTACGGTCTGTCCATTGCCACTGTTTCCGGAATCATTTCCTCAGAAAACAGGAACGTGCCGAGCGGTAACATTGACATAGGCTCCGAGTCATACTCCCTCCGTATCCAGAAGGAGTTCAAAGACCCGTCAGAGCTGCTCAATATCGTTGTCGGCTACAAGAACGGCGACGCTGTCTATCTGAAGGACGTGGCTACCGTCAGAGACGGCCAGCAGGAGAAAGAGCAGGAAGCAGTCACCAACGGCAGACGTTCTGCGCAGATCGTAATCCAGAAGCAGAGCGGAACCAATACGGTGAACGTCATCAAAGGCATCAAGAACGAACTCAAGAAAATAGAAAAGACACTGCCTACCGATATTCATATCGAGACCGTCGTCGATAGTTCGGACAATATCATCAACAGTATCAACTCCCTGAAGGAGACCATCATCATCACATTCATCCTCGTCATGCTTGTGGTATATGTCTTCCTCGGAAGATGGAGAGCGACACTCATCATTGTCCTGACCATCCCTATTTCGCTGCTTGCGTCCCTCGTGTACCTGTTCGCTACAGGCAACACATTGAATATCATATCAATGTCGGCTCTTTCCATCGCTATCGGTATGGTCGTCGATGATGCCATCGTGGCATTGGAGAACATCACCACGCACTTGGAGAGAGGTGAAAAGCCTAAGCAGGCAGCAATCCACGGAACAGAAGAGGTGGGTATTTCCATTGTGG
>OKSN01000654.1_pt1 | contig 21451 bp, 19 predicted proteins | sample 1606191 | NCBI WGS metagenome assembly OKSN01 (sample SAMEA3879535, study PRJEB24766) | human gut metagenome | biome: human-associated habitat; feature: feces | place: USA | collected 1985/1987
GAATAACCACCTGAACATTGTATATCCTGTCAATGCAGGGACGCTTAACGCTACATGTCCGTAGGTTAGTACATATATCTTAGGTTAGTAGCGTTTTTTTGAAGGGTAAATGTTAGAGCAGTTGCACTGATACACTCACGAAATTATTAATTCCCTGTCGGTACTGAAAATGTTTTCGGCGGTGTTGGCGATACATTTCATTATACTGTTTTGATAATCGGTTTTCGACAGTCAGGAGCCTGCCGCAATTGCGGCAGGCTCAATAATTTTATTTGACTTACTTTGTTCCGAAGAGTCTGTCGCCTGCGTCACCTACGCCGGGAGTGATATACAGATCCTCATTAAGACCGTCGTCAAGTGCACCGCAGTAGATCTCTACATCGGGGAATTCCTTGTGTATAGCGGCTATACCCTCGGGAGCGGCGATAATGCACATAAACTTTATAGAATGTGCGCCGGCTTCCTTAATCTTGCGTATAGCGTGTACAGCCGATGTGCCTGTAGCGAGCATAATATCGGTAACTATTACGTCACGCTCGTTTATATCAAACGGGAGTTTGCAGTAATACTCGTTTGCGACCGTTTTGTCCGATCCGCCCTTTCCTCTGAATATACCGATATGACCTATCTTTGCGGCAGGAACAAGTGCCATAACGCCCTCAGTCATACCAAGACCTGCACGGAGGATAGGTACAAATGCAAGCTTTCTGCCTGAAATAACATTTGACTCTGCGATAGCTATGGGAGTCTGAATCTGTACCTTCTTAAGAGGAAGATCTCTCGTTGCCTCATAGCACATAAGCATTGAAATTTCGCTTACAAGCTCTCTGAATTCCTTTGCGCCCGTGTTCTTATCTCTTAAAAGAGATACCTTGTGCTGTACAAGGGGGTGGTCACAGATGTGAAGTTTCTCGTTTGCCATAACATTCTCTTTTCTCCCTATGTATTGTTGGATTAGTTTTTTATAGCCCTGCCGTGATTTTCATAGGGAAAAATCCGCAGACTTTGATTACTTACTTATTCTCAAGCGCCATCATCTTGTCAACACGGGCTGCGTGTCTTCCGCCCTCGAACTCTGTTGACAGGAATACTCTTACTATTTCTTCAGCCGTACCCGCTCCTATTACTCTGCCGCCCATGCACAGAACATTAGCGTCATTATGCAGACGTGTGTACTTTGCCGTATAATAATCCTGACACAAAGCCGCACGGATACCCTTTATCTTGTTTGCCGATATGCTGATGCCTATACCCGTACCGCATATCAGAATGCCCTTGTCGCACTCTCCGCTTTTGATTTTCTCGCAGGTCTTTTCTGCAATGTCGGGGTAATCCGCTCTCTCTCCGTTACAGCCGCAGTCGATATATTCGACTCCCAGCCCGTCAAGGAACTTCTTAACCTCGCACTTCAGCTCATATCCTGCGTGGTCGCTACCTATTGCCAGCATTTTTATTCTTTCCTTTCTTTATATGCCTCAGCATTCTTTGCCATAAGCTCACGCTGAGCCTGCGGCAGCTTAAGATACATCGGCATAAGCTGTTCGGGCGTTAACTGCGGTGCGTTTACAGCCGCAAGGCATACACCGTAGCCCGTCTGGTATCTTAACGGATCGGGGGCAATCTTCACATTTTCCATTCCCTCGTCATCCGTTGCTTTTTTCATTATAAATGCGCCGTCGCCGACAAGCATTATATCATCGTCATATTCCGACAGCATTCTTGCCGCCTCGTCTGTTTTCAGACATTCCTCTTCGGTCAGTCTTTCGACCTTGCCGCCATTTACACGAAACAGCGCAACATACACCTGATTGCACCTTGCGTCCATTGCGGCGCAGACAACGCAGTCATAAGCCGTAACATTATACGCCATAGCCTCAAGCGTTGAAACTGCCGCACAAGGCTTCGACAATGCAAAAGCGAGCCCTTTTACCGCCGATATGCCTATACGAAGTCCCGTGAAAGAACCCGGACCGTTCGCCACTGCGAAAAGCCCTATATCCTCCATAGAAAGCTCCGCATTTCTGACAAGATCCCTTACAACAGGCATAAGCGTCACGCTGTGCGTCAGCTTGTTGTTTATCACCGTACTGCCGAGTATCTGCCCCTTTTCCGTATCATACACGGCGGCACAGCAAGGAGCGGCGGCAGTGTCGATACCGAGTATCAGCATAGTTCCTCCTGCGGAATATATTCAATTACTCTTGAATTATCCCCTGTTTTGGTGATATTCACACCGCACCTGCCGTCAAGATATGAGGCAAGCTCAGGTATGTTCTCGCTCCACTCTATACACATTATTCCGCCTCGGTCAAGGTAGTCGAAAAATCCGATAGCGTACAGATCGTCGAGCGTGTTTATTCTGAAAAGGTCAAAGTGAAAAATCGGTACATCGCCCTCATATTCGTTCACAAGAGCGAAGGTCGGACTTGTAACATCGTCCGTACTGCCGAAATATTCCGCTATACCCTTTGTTAAGTGCGTTTTTCCTGCGCCCATTTCACCGGTATAAAGCACACAGTCGCCGGCTTTCAGATAAGAGGCTATCTTTTTGCCGATTTCAACCGTTTCTTCGGGCGAATCTGAAATAAACCGTTCCATCAGAACAGACCGCTTATCTCGCCGTCTGCGCTTACATCTATCTTGTTTGCGGCAGGAACCTTGGGCAGTCCGGGCATTGTCATAATGTCGCCAGTAAGTGCGACAACAAAGCCTGCACCTGCCGACAGCTTTACATCACGGACGGTTATCGTGAAGTCCTTCGGGCAACCGAGCTTTGTCGGGTCGTCCGATAAGGAATACTGCGTCTTTGCAACGCATACAGGCAGATTGTCAAAGCCGATAGCTTCAATTTCCTTTATTGCCTTTTCCGCACCCGTTGTATAGCTTACGCCGTCCGCACGGTAGATTTCCCTTACGATTATATTCAGCTTTTCCTTTATGGACAGCTTCTCGTCATATATAGGAGCAAAATTCGTCTTGCCCTCGTTTTCGTTTATTGTATCTATAACAGCGTTTGCAAGCTCGATACCGCCTTCTCCGCCCTTTAAGAATACATCGGAGAACGCAACCTTTGCGCCCATCTTCTCACAGTATTCACGGACAATAGCTATTTCAGCCTCTGTATCGGTATAGAAGTGGTTTATCGCAACAACTGCAGGCACGCCGTATTTACGCATATTCTCTATATGTGCACCGAGGTTTACGATGCCCTTTCTGAGAGCCTCTGTGTTTTCAGCGGTAAGCTCGGCCTTCGGAACTCCGCCGTTATATTTCAGCGCACGGATAGTAGCTACTATGACCGTACACGAGGGCTTAAGTCCAGCGTAACGGCACTTTATGTCAAAGAACTTTTCCGCACCGAGGTCACTGCCGAAGCCTGCCTCGGTTATGGCATAGTCGCCGAGCTTTAACGCAAGCTTAGTCGCTCTTACGCTGTTACAGCCGTGAGCAATGTTTGCGAACGGACCGCCGTGAATGATAGCGGGAGTATTTTCGAGCGTCTGCACGAGGTTGGGGTTGATAGCATCCTTTAAGAGTGCTGTCATTGCGCCTACCGCCTCAACATCAGAAGCGAATACGGGCTTTCCGTCATAAGTATACGCAACAAGAATTCTGCTGAGCCTTGCCTTAAGATCAACAAGATCGTCCGCAAGACACAGTATCGCCATTATCTCGCTTGCAACGGTTATCTGGAAGTGATCCTCTCTCGGAACGCCGTTCACCTTGCCGCCAAGACCGATTATGCAGTTTCTCAGCGCTCTGTCGTTCATATCAAGACAACGCTTTATCTGTATGCGTCTGGGGTCTATTCCGAGTACATTTCCCTGCTGAATGTGGTTATCTATAAGTGCGCAAAGCAGATTGTTTGCGGAAGTGATTGCGTGCATATCCCCCGTGAAGTGAAGATTTATATCCTCCATAGGCACTACCTGCGCATATCCTCCGCCTGCCGCACCGCCCTTTATACCAAAGACGGGACCCAGTGAAGGCTCACGCAGTGCAAGTACAGCCTTTTTGCCTATCTTGTACATACCCTCCGCAAGACCTACGGAAGTAGTCGTCTTGCCCTCTCCCGCAGGAGTGGGGTTTATAGCCGTAACAAGTATCAGCTTGCCGTCCTCTTTGCTTTCAAGACGGTCTATACATTCCTGTGAGATCTTCGCCTTGTAGTGACCGTAGGGTATAAGCTCCTCCTCGTCAATTCCGAGTTCCTTTGCTATATCCTTTATTTTTAGCATTTTTGCGTTCTGGGCAATTTCAATATCGCTGAGCATTTTTTCTACCTCTTTTTACTGTGGCTGACCGCCTGAATTATAACCTCTCACGTCATTATAAAGACGCAATTTAAGTATAGCACAGTGGCGGGTGAATTTCAAGGTTTAAAGAATATTTTACACCGACCGCCGCTTACGGATTTACACAAATTTCAGCTGGTCAACGTCCTCGTCGTACAGCGTTCCCGCAACAGGCACGGTCTTTGTCCTGTAGCTGTCTGCGTCCTTTATCATACCGTCCTTGTATTTAACCGCAGATCTGAGCTTTGCTCTGGTAAGCCTCATTACCTGCACGCCCTGCGTATCCCTTGCCGCTTTGGGCAGGATAAGCACGGTGTTGAAAATCATGACCTTGCCTGCGTCCGAGCTTAGCATAAACTCGCAGTCGCCGTCAATAAGCGTCATAGATACAAGCGGCGAGCCGTCATTATATGCGTTCGCCAGCTTTTTACGTCTTGTCTTTGTTTCAAACGAAGCCATAGGCACTTTTGCACATTTACCGTTTTCAAAGAACATCACAAGCGTTCCGCTGTAGTCCTCTGCGGCTATCATCTTTATTATCCTCTCGTCCGGGTCAAGCTCCAGCTTTACAGGCAGATAGTCGCCCATCACGCTTGCCTTTCCGTCCTCAAAGTCGCAGGCTCTCGCCTTATATACCTGGAATTTATCTGTGAAGAATAAAAGCTCCGCACGGTTACTGCCGTCATAGGTTTCGATTATCTCATCGTTTTCCTTGAGTTTCTGCTCACCGCTCATTCTCAGCGACTGAGGAGTAATCTTCTTGAAATATCCCTCACGGGTGAAGAACAGATTAACGGGATAATCGGGTATCTCCTCCTCCGCCTCGTTCTCCTCGTCCTCAGTGCCGTAGATAAACATTGTCTTTCTGGGCTTGCCGTATTTCTTTGCTATATCACCAAGCTCCGATATGATTATCTGCTTCACTCTGCGCTCCGAAGAAAGAATATCCTCCATATCGGCTATTTCTTCCTTAAGGCTGTCTATTTCCTCAATGCGCTTCAAGATATAACCCTTGTTGATATTTCTCAGTTTTATATCCGCAACATATTCAGCCTGCGTTTCGTCTATGCCGAAACCTATCATAAGGTTCGGTACGACCTCTGCGTCATCCTCTGTTTCACGGATTATCTTTATAGCCTTGTCTATATCAAGCAGTATCTTCTTAAGACCTGTCAGCAGATGAAGTTTTTCTTTTTTCCTTGCAAGCTCAAACTTTGTCTTTCTCTTTACGCAGGTGATTCTGAAATCCGTCCACTGCTCAAGTATCTCGGCAACACCCATGACCTTCGGCATACCGCCTACAAGAATGTTGAAGTTGCAGGAGAAAACGTCCTGTAAAGGAGTTATTCTGAACAGCTTTTTCATTACCGCCTCGCTGTCCTGCCCACGCTTTAAATCAATAGTTATCTTAAGACCCGATAAGTCCGACTCGTCACGAACGTCCGAGATTTCCTTCAGCTTGCCCAGCTTTACCTGCTCCACTATCTTGTCAATTATCGCCTCGATAGTAGTCGTAGGCGGGATCTCGGTCACTTCGATACAGTTTGCCGTTTTGTCATAGATATACTTACTGCGCACCTTTACGCTTCCACGTCCGGTAGCATATATACGGCGAAGCTCGTTCTCGTCCTGTAATATGAAGCCTCCGCCGGGGAAATCCGGTCCTTTAAGCGTGGATACAATATCATGTTCGGGGTTTTTCATAAGTGCGGCGGCTGTTTCACATACCTCCGACAGATTGAAGGAGCAGATATTGCTCGCCATAGATACGGCGATACCGACGTTATTGTTTACCAGTACCGCAGGGAATCTTGTGGGGAGCAGTACAGGCTCCGTCATTGAGTTATCGTAGTTCGGCACAAAGTCAACTATATCACGGTCAATATCCGCAAATATCTCTGCGCAGATAGGGTCGAGCTTTGCCTCTGTATATCGTGATGCCGCAAACGACATATCTCTTGAATATGCCTTGCCGAAGTTACCCTTGCTGTCAACATACGGGTGCAGAAGCGCCTCGTTGCCCCTTGCAAGTCTTACCATCGTTTCGTATATTGCCATATCGCCGTGCGGATTTAATTTCATCGTCTGTCCGACAATGTTCGCCGACTTTGTTCTTGCTCCCGTAAGCAGACCCATCTTGTACATCGTATACAGCAGTTTTCTGTGCGACGGCTTGAAACCGTCAATTTCGGGGAGCGCACGGGAAACTATAACGCTCATTGCATACGGCATATAGTTTTCGGTCAGCGTATCGGTTATCGGCTGATTTTCGACAATACCTGCACCCTCTATATAAGCGTTTTTATTCGGAGCGACCTTCTTCTCGCTCTTTTCGTTCTTTCCTTTTCTCAAAATCTATACCTCTTTTTAGCTTTATACCCTGCTCAGAGTGAAAACTCTTTTTTCAGCTTTTCAAAGCGTTTCTCGTATTTATCTCTTATGGGGAGCGTTGTATTCTGTAAAACGTGTTGCAGAATATCTGCGTCTTTCAGCACCTCGTCAAGCGGAAGCCCGACATTTTCCTTGTCGCTGTGGTTCGCTATCGCTCTTGTGATATTGCCTATCTCGCACACGCTGAAAAGCCCCGTCTTTGCCAGTATCGGCATTACTGCGTCAGCGCTTTCTTCTGCATGCTTTTCGTCAACGCCCGTCAGATATTTACGGTAGTCGTGGAGCAGTCCGCTTATCTGCGCAAGCTCTGCGTTCACGCCTCTGCGCAGTGCGATAAGCCCTGCCGTCTGTGCAGTGCCGAAAAGATGAATGTACGCTTTCTGCCGTCTTTCCTCGGGCAGTGTCGCTATCATCTCCGACACTACGGCAGATATTACCTCTATCCTGTTAATTTCCATATATCCTCCGCTCAAGATACGTCTATATCGTCAAGGTACTTATAGCCGTAGTCACGGATATAGTCCTTTCTTCCGTCAAGGTTATCACCGAGCAGCAGCTCGAATATCTCCTGAGTTTTCTGTGCGTCCTCCGGCATTACTCTTATAAGCCGTCTTGTTTCTGGATTCATAGTGGTAAGCGACATCATTTCCGGTTCGTTCTCACCAAGACCCTTTGAACGCTGTATCTTATACTTCTGCTCGCCTATATCGGCAAGTATCCTCTGCTTTTCCGCTTCTGTATAGGCAAAGTAGGTCATATCCTTGCTGTTTATCTCATAAAGCGGCGACTCAGCAATATACACAAAGCCTTTTTCTATTACGGTCGGAACAAGTCTGTACAGCATAGTAAGAATAAGCGTTCTTATCTGGTATCCGTCATAGTCCGCATCGGTACAGATTATTATCTTTTCCCACCTGAGATTATTTAAATCAAAGGTTGAAAGGTCTTTATTCGCCTTTGCCTTTACCTCGACACCGCAGCCGAGTATCTTCATAAGGTTCGTGATAATCTCGCTCTTGAATATCTTGTCATAGCTTGCCTTAAGGCAGTTGAGCGTCTTACCTCTTACAGGCATTACCGCCTGATAGTCTGCGTCCCTCGCCTGCTTTACAGCGCCTAAAGCCGAGTCGCCCTCCACTATATAAAGCTCACGTCTTGCCGTGTCCTTACTCCTGCAGTCAACGAACTTAGGTATCCTGTTTGCAAGGTCTATCTTGCCCGAAAGCTGTTTCTTTATTGTATCTCTTGCCTTTGCGGCATTTTCACGGGCACGCTTGTTTATCAGCACCTGCTCGCATATCTTGACCGCTTCGTCCGGATTTTCAAGGAAGTACACTTCAAGCTGATGCTTCAGCCAGTCGGTCATAGCCTCCTGTATAAATTTATTGGTTATGCTCTTTTTCGTCTGGTTCTCATAGCTTGTCTGCGTTGAGAAGTTTGAAGATATGAACACAAGGCAGTCGGCAATATCGGTAAATTTTATCTTGCCCTCGGTCTTGTTGTACTTGCTGTTAGCTTTCAGCCAGCCGTCTATCTGATTTGTGAATGCCGCCTGCATAGCCTTGTCGGGACTTCCGCCGTGCTCAAGCCAGCTTGAATTGTGATAGTGCTGTATAAGCTGTACCTTATTTGAGAATACAAAAGCGACCTTCATTTTTACTTTGTATTCCGGCTTGTCCTCTCTGTCCTTACCTGTACGCTGTGCGCTCCATACCTGCTCGGTAGTAAGTGCTGTATCGCCTACGATTTCTTTCAGATAATCGCTGATGCCGTTTTCATAGCAGTAGATATGCTCTTCAAAGCGTGTTTCGCCTGTTTCCTCGTCACGCACTTCGTTTCTCAGCACAAAGGTCAGCCCGTCATTTACTACCGCCTGTCTGCGCAGAACATCGTCAAAATATTCAAACGGTACGTCAATATCCGTAAATACATCAAGGTCGGGCTTCCATTTGATCCTTGTACCCGTTGTTCCGTCCGACTGGTGACGGCGGAAGCCTCTTTCTTCCTTTTCAACGTTATAGCCCTTTTCGAATCTCAGGTCGTATATCCACGTTCCGTTATTGCTCTCGACTTCCATATACTCAGCCGCAAACTGCGTCGAGCAAAGACCCAGACCGTTAAGGCCGAGCGAATATGAGTAGTTATCTCCGCTGTTGTTATCGTACTTACCGCCTGCGTACAGTGTGCAGAAGGCAAGCTCCCAGTTGTACTTTTCCTCGTTTTTATTGAAGTCTATCGGTATACCTCTGCCGTAGTCCTGCACTTCAATGCTTTTATCAAGGAAGCGTGTAACGATTATCTTGTTACCGAAGCCCTCTCTTGCCTCGTCTATCGAGTTTGAAAGTATCTCAAACACGGAGTGACAACAGCCGTCAAGCCCGTCCGAGCCGAATATAACGCCGGGACGCAGTCGTACCTGATCGGGTCCTTTCAGCTGTTTAAGACTGTTATCGTCATAATTTTTCTTTGCCATCAGCTTTATCCTTTCAACCGCCGTACTCCCCTGTACAGCGAAACTTTAGTCAATAATTAGTTTTATTGTACCACAAATCCACCGTTTTTGCAAGTGCGGCGGGTCGCCGCTGACAATTCGCCGTTCTGTCGGTTCGGACTTTGCTTTACCTCCGTTACCGGCGGGCGGCTGTGTGCCGCTTCAAATTCGCCGTTCTGTCGGTTCGAGCTTTGCTTTACCTCCGTTACCGGCGGATATTAACGTTATAAACATACGATTAAGAACGATACTGCACAATCTTAGCAGTACCCCAATTCTATTGAAAAAACCTATTAATTATACAACCGCATTTTCTACAAAACAAAATCCCTGAGAGCCTCAGCTCTCAGGGATTTCAGTCCGTCGAAAAAGTCAAGCAGAAATGCTTGGCTTTTTCATTGATATGTGGTATAATAAATATGGTGATGAAAGGTGCTGAAAACAGGAAAACAAGAAAGACATCAGATAGAATTTGTATGTATGGACGAGCTGATACCGGAAGACCATCTGCTCAGAAAAATAGATAGCGTGATAGACTTCACAAAAATCTATGAAATAGTTTCGGATTTATACTGCGAAAACAACGGAAGACCTAGTATAGACCCCATAGTGTTGTTCAAAATGGTATTGATACAGCATATCTATGGGATACCTTCTCTGCGTAAAACAGCTGATGAAATAAAGGTAAACGTGGCATACCGTTGGTTTTTAGGCTATCTGTTGAATGAGCAGACACCGCACTTCTCAACAATCAGCTACAATTTCAAAAACAGATTTACTGCTGAAACAATAGAAAAGGTATTCTATTGGATATTGAACGAAATCGAGCAGGCAGGCTATCTTACACCCGAAACAGTATTCGTTGACGGAACGCATATCAAGGCAAATGCCAATATGAAAAAAGCGGTTAAGAAAGCTGTTCCGAAGGCGGCTAAAATATACGAAGAAAAGCTGATGGAAGAAATCAATGAAGACCGTGAAGAACACGGCAAGAAACCGTTTGATGACACCAAACCGCCGAAAGAAAGAATCGTTAATGAATCGACCACTGACCCCGAATGCGGAGTATTCCACAAGGGCGAACACAAAAAATGCTTTGCATATACAGCACAGACCGCTTGCGACAAGAAAGGATATATTCTTGATGTGACAGTCAATCCCGGAAATGTACATGACAGTGTAGCGTTTGACGGGCTATATGCAAGATTTACAGAACATTATCCTGAAATACAGAATGTCGTAGCTGACGCAGGCTACAAAACCCCTTGGATATGCAAAGAAGTAATTGATGATGGAAGAATACCGATATTACCATACACAAGACCTGCAGGTGTAAAAGATTATTACAGACCATCCGAATATGTATATGATATTTATTATGATTGTGTAATTTGTCCTGAAAATCAGGTGCTGAACTATTCAACGACAAACCGTGACGGCTACAAGGAGTACAAAAGCAAAGGCTACAAATGCGAGAAATGTCAGACAAAAGATAAGTGTACCAAAAATGCAAAGAGTGAGAAAACAGTAACAAGGCATATATGGAGTGAGTATATCGAAATGGTGGAGGATATTCGGTGTACTCCGAAATACAAAGCAATATACACACTGAGGAAAGAGACAATTGAACGAGTGTTTGCAGACGCAAAGGAAAAGCACTCGATGAGATATACTCTTTTCAGAGGCTTGGCTCAGGTAACAAATTGGGTCAGGCTTAAATTTGCTGCAATGAACCTCAAAAAATATGCGATCCATAGCTGGAGGAAACGCATATTTTTCTCATCTTTCGCTGTTATTGAGCCTAATTTCTATTAAAAGGCATAATTTGGCATAAATTTAGCCCCGACTTGCTTGCAAATCGGGGTTTTTCTACAGTCTGAAATCCCTGAGAGCCTCAGCTCTCAGGGATTTTACTATACTATATCAACTTTATCAACTTTCGTATTGCCGTCCGATAAATCAATACTTAGCGTAAGGATTCTCACCGTCATACAGCATACCTGCGGGACGGTTGAATTCAAGGTCCTCAACGCCGAGGTACTTCAGTGTATCGAAGATAGCCTTGCCGTAGTGACCGAATGCTACTGCGCCGTGGTGAGGATAGTTCTTCTTGATAAGAACGTTGCGGTAGAATCTGCCCATTTCGGGGATAGCGAATACGCCGATAGCGCCGAATGAACGTGTAGCAACAGGGAGAACTTCACCCTCGGCAACATAAGCTCTCAGCTTAGCGTCAGCTGTGCTCTGTAAACGGAAGAATGTGATATCGCCGGGAACGATATCGCCCTCAAGTGTACCTCTTGTGATATCAGGCTCCTTATCAGGCTCAAGACCTCTGTGCATGATGAGCTGATACTTCATAGTCTTGCTTGTCAGCTTGCACGAAGCTGTGTTACCGCAGTGGAAGCCCATGAATGTATCCTTGAGTGTGTAGTTGTACTTGTCCTTGATGGATTCAACATACATATCTGCAGGAACAGAGTTGTTGATGTCAAGCAGTGTAACTGCGTCTTCTGAAATGCAAGCGCCGATATATTCGCTGATTGCACCGTATATATCAACTTCGCACGCTACGGGGATTCCTCTTGCTGTAAGTCTTGAGTTTACATAGCAGGGAACACAGCCGAACTGTGTCTGGAATGAGGGCCAGCACTTGTTGGCGAATACAACGTACTTTCTGCTTCCCTTGTGCGCTTCCATCCAGTCAAGAAGCGTAATCTCGAGCTGTGCAAGTCTGGGCAGGATACCGGGCATCTTGTTGCCGTCGCCAAGCTCCTTCTCCATATCTGCAACAACTTCGGGGATTCTTGCGTCATTCTTATGCTCGTTGAATGCGGCATAAAGGTCAAGCTCCGAGTTCTCTTCAATCTCAATACCGAGGTTGTAAAGCTGCTTTATAGGAGCGTTACAAGCGAGGAAGTCCTGAGGACGAGGACCGAATGAGATAACCTTTAAGTTGTTAAGACCGATAACTGCTCTTGCAACAGGGATAAATTCCTTTATCATATCTGCAACCTCTGTAGCTGTTCCTACAGGGTATTCGGGTATGTATGCCTTGATGTTTCTGAGTGCTAAGTTGTAGCTTGCATTCAGTACGCCGCAGTAAGCGTCGCCTCTGCCGCCTACTAAGTTATCCTGTGTTTCCTCTGCCGCAGCAACGAACATTACAGGACCGTCAAAATACTTTGCAAGCAGTGTTTCAGCCGACTCGGGACCGAAGTTTCCGAGGTATACGACAAGTGCGTTGCAGCCTGCGCCCTTAAGCTCCTCAAGAGCCTGCATCATATGTGTTTCGCTTTCGATAGTGGTGGGACATTTAAATACGTCAACACCGATCTCCTTACATGCCTTTACAACAGCCTCACATCTTGAAGCTGAAAGGCTCATGGGGAAACAGTCACGGCTTACAGCCGCAATTCCGAGCTTTACATCGGGTATGTTCTTCATAGCAAAAATTCCTTTCTGTGCAGTTTATTCTCTGCTTTATAAATCTGTCATAATACCGCCGCATTTTTTTGTTATGTACCGCTTACGTTTTGAGTAATCGTTTACTTGTATTCGCAAAACAAAAAACCTCTGCGACAGGTGTTATTATTATTGTATCACAAATAATCGTCATTGTCTACAGATTTCCGATAATTTTACGCCGTTTTCACACGAAATTATCAGCAAGGTAATGTAACAGGTTACACGGTAATTAAGTAAAACGCATTTGTTTTACCGTTTATTGACACGCCGTGCTATTTATGTTATCATTTTACTATATTAAGTATTTAAACAGCGGAGGAAGACCGATGAAATACAGACGATTGCTCTTTTGGGTAAAAGACCCGTATTCCGATAGTTCCGACGAATTGTTCACCAAAGCCGTAAAAGAAAATTTCTCCTACTGCGTTTCCCATTGTGACGACTACCGCAGAATATGCGAAAATCTCGGTATATCCTCTCCCTCGGATGCGTCCGGACTTCCCGTGATACCCACATTGCTGTTCAAGAAAAAGCAGATTTTCAATAAAGGCTGTATTCCGCTTATAAAAGCGACTTCCTCCGGCACAAGCGGCAGGAAAAGCATGGTAGCCTTTGACACGGGCGGCCTTCTCTGCGGACTTAAAATGGTTATGCGTGTATCAAAGCTGAGAAATCTGTTTTCTCCCGTTCCGTGCCACTATATCATTATGGGTTACAAGCACCACAGAGGAAACAAGACCGCCGTAACAAAGACGGCTTTCGGTGCAACATTCTTCACTCCTGCACTGAGCCGCAATTATATCCTGACATATAAAAAAGGCGGATATTCCCCCGACTTTGACAGGATTATAGAGCTTATTGTCAGTCATTCACGTTCACGTTTTCCGATAAGATTCATGGGGTTTCCCGCTTATACTTATTTTCTGCTGAGAATAATGGACGAACGTAAAATTTATCTTAAAATGCCGAAAGGCTCACGCATAATGCTCGGCGGCGGCTGGAAACAGTTCTATGCTGAGCAAGCCGACAAAAATTCCTTTTACAGCCTTGCCGAAAAGGTACTCGGCATAAAGGAAAACGATATTATCGAATTTTTCGGAGCGGTAGAGCATCCGATTTTATACTGTGACTGCAAGGAACATCACTTCCACGTTCCCGCTTACAGCAGAGTTATAATCAGAGATGTCGATACGTTAAAACCGCTTGAAAACGGCAAGACAGGACTTGTAAACCTGATAACTCCTATGGTTAAAGCAACCCCGGTGCTTTCCGTAATGACAGATGACCTTGGCATACTTCATAACGGAAGCGAATGTTCCTGCGGACTGAAAACGCCGTTTCTTGAAATTGTCGGCAGAGTTGCGCCGGAGGATATAAAGACCTGTGCGGCAGGTGCAGAAGAGATAATAAAGGGTGTGAACGTATGATTTTCTTTGATGGCGAAATATACGAAAACGATATGTGCGACAAGCTGTTAGCCCGTTTTGAAGACAGAATATGCGACACTCTCGGAAACTGTCGGCTTTCTGCTAAGCAGGTCATGCTTGCCGCCGAAAAAATCAGCACGGATATAGAAAACGGCGCTTTTGACGATATGCTCTCAGCGCTTGACGTTGAAAATGTAAGTTACTATAAACAGCTTATACTCGCCTGCCTCAGCCGTGAAAATCTTGAATACAGGCTGAAAACCGAACTCGGAGATTCAGACGGCTTTATCGGTTCTCCGAACGGCATCACTCCGAAAATAAAAATTCGGACAAAACCTCTCGGCGTTCTGTTCCACATAGCCGCAGGAAATGCCGATGGCTTACCTGTGATGAGCGTTGCAGAAGGACTTCTTGCAGGCAATATCAATATACTGAAGCTTCCGTCCGCCGATAAGGGCTTGTCGATCCGCATAATAAAGCGGCTTTGCAAATATGAGCCTTTGCTGTCACGCTACATATATGTCTTTGATACCCCGTCAAGCGATGTGCGTACTATCCAGACGCTTGCAGGCTTTGCCGACGGCATAGTGGTATGGGGCGGTACTGAAGCCGTAAAAGCAGTGCGTTCACTTGCTCCGCCGGGAGTTAAGCTGATTGAATGGGGACACAAGCTCGGCTTCTGCTACATTTCCGATTACGCAAACCATACAGATGAATTTTCGGCTCTTGCCGGGCATATAGCCTCTACAAAGCAACTGCTCTGCAGTTCCTGCCAGACCGTGTTTATTGACACCGATGATAAAACCGAGCTTACCCTATTTTGCGAAATGTTCCTTCCGTATCTTGAAGCGGCAGTCGGAAAACACAGGAACACCTCAATAGGCACACGGGCAAGAGATACGCTCATAAGCTACACCGCCCGTCTTGAACAGGCAATCGGGATACGGCAAATTTCTCCCGACGTATTTTACGGTAAGAATTGCAGCCTTATCACAAAAGACGACTTTGAACTTGAACTGTCGCCTATGATGTGCAATGTGCTTGTAAAAAGGCTTCCGAGAAAGGACATAATGCGTACACTGAGAAATGCAAAAGGCTTTTTGCAGACCGCAGGGCTTATCTGCGACAAGGCTGACAGAGCAGAGCTTACCGACCTGTTGCTCTGTGCAGGAGTTACAAGAGTTACGCAGGCGGGAAATATGTCCGCTTACTTTTTCGGAGAATCCCACGACGGAGAATATCCGCTATCCCGATACACAAGAAAAATCAATATCGAACTGAATAATCAGACTGAGGAAACAAATATATGAAAAAACTCGTTTTACCGCTCAACATTATTTTTCTCGGCTTATCGCTTGCTTGCGATACAGCTCTGATAATTACTCATCTCTACCCGATAAAAATAACCGCAAGCGTTTTCTTTATGCTTGCCGCCGCAGTAAACCTGATATACGCCCTGAAATACTTCCCTGATAAGAAACTGCCGTCAGTAATACTGACCGTCGGCGTATTCTTCGCAATGAGCGCAGATATAGCGATAAACTTAAATTTCATCGCAGGAGCGGCGATTTTCGCATTAGGTCATATCTGTTATTTCATAGCATATTCGCTGATGCAAAAGCCCCGACCCACCGACTTTATCCCCGCAATTATAATATTTATCCCCATAGTGCTGTTTATGATGTTCTCACCGCTTCTTGACTTCGGCTCGTCGCTTATGAAAATCATCGGCATTTCATACGCTGTTATAATCTGCATTATGACAGGCAAAGCAATAATGAACTTTATCCGCATAAAGAACAGATTCAACCTTATACTTGCGCTCGGCAGTGTGCTGTTCCTTATATCCGATATAATGCTCCTGATGGCGTACTTCTCAAAAATAGATTTCCCGTTCTCGAATTTCTGCCTTGCCCTATATTACCCTGGTCAATGCCTTATTGCAAACGGTCTTGCAGATATTAAAACAGCTACAACAGAAAAAATCCGTGTCGCCTGACACGGATTTTTATAATGGTTGTTTTAAATTCTGTTTCTGCATTTATAAGTCTGAACGGAGTTTGTTTTTTCGGTCTCTGTAGTTATTTGCCTGCTCTTCGGTTATTACACCCTGCTTTATCAACTCAGATAATAATTCTGATTTACCCTCGGCTCTGCCTGCCGGCATTGCAGAACGTTCAAGGCTTGCCCAGTCGTTTATATACTTTTCTTAGGCGTCATTTTCAGTCTGTATAAACAATGGTAACCCAATCAACAATGCCTTTCTCGTTAAACGTAACAATAAGGCATTTACCGTGCCAATCATTCGAGGTTTTTCCCTCGAGAGAACCATATCTATATTCCTGCCAGCCTTCATATTTTTTACTGTTAAAATTTTTTATACTTGTTGCTTCACCATACCTTTCGACGATTTCTTCTCTGGTTGTTTTAAATGGAGTTATGCCGTCAACCGAACATTTGTCATTCTCAAAAGGAGCATCAAAAATCCTACTGTCACCCTTTTTGGACTCTTTGTAGTTTTCCGCTCCGCAGTTAAAAAGCAAATCGCCATTTTTGTCCTTGACTTCAACGTGACATCTATCCTCCGCAAATCGATTAGCAGAAGTTTCATATGTCCAATCCTTAGGCAGTTCTTTCAGCTTTATGGGTATCTCGATCGCTTGTCCGTCAACAATTACATTTTTTCGTATCCGTTCAATGTCAAAACCCGTTTCGCTGTACGATATCTCAGAACCATCAGGAATAGTACTTCTTTCGCACCCCGTAAACCCACAGAGCAGTATCGCCGTTGCCAACAGCGCAACCACCCTTTTGCTTTTCCTGTCAAGCCGATGTTTTAATTTGCTAAACATAGTACACAACCATTCTTTCATTCATAGTGCTTAAGACTTTTGCAATATTTCCGCCTAAGCCTTATCAAAAAATGTCCAAAAGCTCCGATAGGTTATCCACCGTAAAATCAGCCTTTTCGCTCTCGTCAGAAATCGTCCAATATTTGCCTAAGCCTTGCCTCACCCATATCGTCATCATTCCCATTTCATTAGCGGGAATTATATCATTATCCACTCTGTCACCGATCATTACCGCTTCGGACGGACTGCAACCTGCTCGCTTTAGTGCTATATCGAATATTCTTTTATCAGGTTTGGCAACTTCTTCTTCGGCAGAAGCTACAACAAGCTGTATATATTTCATCAAGCCGCAGCTTTCAAGTCGTTTTTCAGTGCCTGCCGACTGGTTGGCAATTACACCTATACGGTATCCTTTTTCACATAGGATTTTGAGTACGTTTTCGGAATCTTTATAGAGCTTTTCATCTTCATGATGCCAAGGAGTTTTTGCAAGCCCGAAATATCTCAGTGCTTCAATATCGCCTTTCAGATTTTGCTTTGAAAAATACAAACGTTTTTCGTTAAACTCCTCAAAGGTAATATCTGTTCCCGCAATAGCATCTCGTATGCGATGATTATAACACTCGGTTTCGTCAACAAGTGTTGAACCGACATCGAAAAATAACCATTTAATATCGTTCAGCATATTATCTCCTTGTTTTCATTAACTCCCGACCGTCCCACAAAGCCCAGCCAACCGTCTTCATTTCAAAAGGTCGGAAGCCGAGCGCCTCGGCTCGCATTTCCGCCTTTAAATACGGTTGCTGTATATTCACGTTTGTTTGACGGCGGGAGTAAACAAACAAGTATTTCGACAGCTTGTTTTCAGCCATCGTCAAACCCCGACCGTTCTGCAAAGTCACGCCAACTACCGACATTTCCAAAGGTCGGAATTTGCCGTGCCCCATGGGCACCGCCGCTTAGTGCTTGCGGAACCAGTTACGCATCCACTTGCCGTTTTCGGTAAGATCGCTCTCGCTCCAGTTTCCGTTTGCCGATGTTCCCGGCCGCAGTACCGAGCAGGTTTCATCCTTGTTGCAGATACTCCAATTACAGTAGCTTATGCCTTGCTTGTCAAAATAGCTTAGCCACTTCTGCGTTTCATTGAAGTCGTTCGTACCTCCGCCCGAAGCATCACAAGTACCGAATTCCGACACGAATACAGGCAGTCCCTGCGCCACGCAGTTTTCTACATTTGAACGAAGTCCTGCGTGAGTTGCCGCATAGAAGTGGAACGCATACATTACATTCTTGTAGTTCAGCGGATCGGAAAGCGGCTTGTCGATCTCCTGACTCCATGTGGGCGTACCTACTATAATTACCGAGTTCGGCGCATTCTTGCGGATAACGGGTATTATCTTTTCCGCATACGGCTTGATATTACCGCTCCACGATGCACCGCCGTTCGGCTCGTTGCATATCTCGTAAATTACATTCGGATATTTTGCATATCTCTTTGACACCGTTTCAAAGAATGATTTCGCCTCGTTTGTATACTTGGACGGGTCTCCGGGATTAAGAACGTGCCAGTCAATGATAACATACATATCCAGCTTGATGCAGATGTCAACACCCTTTTCAAGCAGTTCAAGGCTTCCGCTCTTGTTGCCCATATAGCACTGACCGTTGCCCCACTCGTCAACATACATTGCAAGACGGACAACATTCGTATTCCAGTCGTCACGGAGCGTTTTGAATGCGCTCTCGTTTACGAATTCGGGGAACCATGTAAGCCCGTGTGTGCTCATTCCTCTGAGCTGATAACCCTTGCCGCTCTTATCGACAAGCTGTCCGTTCTTTACCGAAAGCTGTCCGTGCTGTGATACCGGCGTAGTGCCTTTAGGGTCGCTCGGTGCCGGAGGAACTGTTGCCGCCGGCTTTTTGGTCGTTGACGTATTATTATTGTTGTTATTGCTATTGTTATTATTGTTGCTGTTATTTCCGGCACTCGTTCCTGCGGTACTTCCGTTCACAGTCACTTTACCCTCATTGATATAAGCGTCAGCCGAATAATTGAAGCCGAATGAAACGCTCTTTCCCTTTTCTATAGTTCCGTTGTAGTTCTCGTTCTTGACCGTCATTGTGTTTCCCGAAATGCTGAATATTCCGTTCCACTGCGACATCAGCTTTGTGTTGCCGGGGACGGTTACCTTTGCCGTCCAGCTGTTCACCGTATCGCCGTTATTGGTTATAACAATCTCATAACCTCCGCACTTCTTACCGCCCTCTTCCCAGCTGCTCGACTTCTTCCATTGAACAGTGAAATTGCTTGCAGATGAAGCTGGCTTGCTCTGGCTGTTGTTTTTCGTGTCGGCAGTTGACGGTGCCTTTGTTGTATCGGCAGGCTTCTCGGTGTTCTCTGCCTTTGATGTATTTTCCTGCTTTGAAGTATTATTTTCTTCCTGTTCGGAGGTGTCGGAAGATGTGTCGCTCTCTGTTACTGAGCTGTCAACGGAAGTAACCTCGGAATTTTCATCAACACTGCTCGTATCCTCAACATACGATACATTGCTTTCGGTCTCCGAGTTGCTTCCGACAGACGATAATACACCGCTGTCCTGCGCCGCACAGCCTGCAAGCATAGCCGCCGCAATAAACGCAGCTATCGCACGTCTGATTATAGATTTTTTCATATTTCCTCTTTCGGTCGTGATATTAAAACAGCCCTCACGAATGAGGGCTGTCGTTATTCGTTAATCTTTTTAAGATTACTTTCTCTTCTTAGCAACTACTACTGCACCTGTTGCGAGGAGTGCAACACCTGCAACTGCTGCAACGCCTTCAACACCTGTGTTTGTGTTGGGCTTCGTAGAATCGCCTGCTGTGGGAGCTGTTGTGTCAGCGGGAGCTGTTGTATCAGCAGGAGCTGTTGTATCAGCAGGCTGCTGAGCGTCAAGACCTGAAACTGTAAATTCAATCTCTAAAGACTTTGTGGGGTATGCACCGTTATAACCATCTTTCTTAAGAGCATCGTTCCAGATGTTAGCGAACAGAACCTTTGTATGACCTGACTTCTTACCGTCTTCTGTATCAATGATAGGATCAGCAACTTCTGATGTTACTGTACCGTCAACGATAATCTTGCAGTCAGAGAACTTAGCGATAGATTCACCGTCTTCGCCTGCGTCCTTGTTGAAAGGAATATCTGTTGAAACGAACAGAAGGTTGAATGCAGATGCACTGTCAAGTGCCCAGTCAAAGTCAGTAATACCAACCTTGTATGTGCCGTCCTTGTCGATCTGTACATCTGTGTATGTAGCAGGAATAACATAGCCGCCACTACCATCCGGCATATCATCATCGAATTTGTCTTCATACTGAGGGAATGTTTCAGGGTCGTTACCGCCCCATACGATTACGCTGTTGAAGTACTTGCCGTCTGCAACGTCCTTACCATATGAAGCGTCATCAAAAGAGTTTCTGAATGAGTAGGGTGCTGTCTGGAAACCGATATAAGCATTATAAGTTTCTGCTGCTGCGCCTACTGTAAGTGTGCCTGCTACTGCCATTGCAGCTGCTGCACCGATGAATCTTTTCATCTTCATTTTAATTACCTCCAAACAAATTGTATATGTTTCATTCTTATGAGTGTTGTTAAAAGTTTACAACATCCTCAATAAATTAATTATAACCTCTGCCCACCAAAAAATCAATTTGCATTTTTCACACATTTACCACATAACTTTTAGTTATTTTGTACAATCAGGTTATCAAGTTATAACGCAGACCATTCTCGATTGTCACCCATTTGTGCAGTTTGGTTGACACAAAGCGCTGTCGGTGGTATTCTGTTAAAGTCGTTTGACAAAATGGAAAGGAAACAAAAAATATGAACAGACAGAAAATCACAACAATCGTACTTTGTGCGCTCTTTGCGGCAATTACGGCAGTACTTTCGCAGATAGCGATACCGATGCCCTCCGGGGTACCGGTTACATTACAGACCTTTGCAATAGCCCTCTGCGGCTTCTATCTCTGCACGGCAAGAGCAACCGTTTCAACGGTCGTTTATGTTCTGCTAGGTGCGGTAGGCGTTCCCGTATTCAGCGGCTTCAAGGGCGGAATCGCTTCAATAGTAGGTCCTACGGGCGGATTTATAATCGGCTTTATCGCTATGGCGGCCATCAGCGGAATCGCATTCAGAAATATGCCCGAAAAGTTCCGTATACCGATTAGAATAGCAATGGGCATCTTAGGCGTTGCCGCTTGCCATATCTGCGGATTTGTACAGTATGCTATCGTTGCAGGCAAGGATCTGTTATCCAGCTTCCTGCTCGTATCCGCTCCCTATCTTATAAAGGATATAGCAAGCGTGGTTCTCGCATACTTTGCCGCTCTCGCAATTTCAAAGGCTCTGAAAAGAACAGGCTTTGCCCCCAGCGAACAGGCGTAATTGCAATATATTTATAAACATTAAAGGCAGTGCCGAGCGGTGATATGCACCCCAAAAGTTAGACACATTTGGAGGTGCATATTTTTATGGGCAAA
>OKSN01000657.1_pt1 | contig 21379 bp, 27 predicted proteins | sample 1606191 | NCBI WGS metagenome assembly OKSN01 (sample SAMEA3879535, study PRJEB24766) | human gut metagenome | biome: human-associated habitat; feature: feces | place: USA | collected 1985/1987
TGCACTATGCTTCGGTAAATCAGAATGCCGGAGTAATGGAGCCTTTGAAGTGATCCTCGATGAATTTTTTGTTTTCGGCGGAGGTGTAAATCTTCTTCAGCTGTTCCATACGCGGATCCTTTTCGTTAGCCTTGGTGGTTACGAAGATGTTAACAAACGGGTTATCGGCGCGTTCAACCAGCAGGCTGTCCTTAGACGGATTCAGCTTGGCAACCAGTGCATAGTTGGCATTGATTACGGCAATATCAAGGTCACCCATTGCTTTAGGAATAGAAGCGGCGTCAAGCTCCTGAATCTTGTAGTTTTTCGGATTTTTGGTGATGCTTGCTACAGAGGTGGAAACATCGTTTTTATCCTTAACCTCGATGAAGCCTTTGTCAGCCAGAACCAGAAGTGCGCGAGCACCGTTGGACGGATCGTTAGGAATGCCGATGGTTGCGCCTGCCGGGATATCCTCAACCTTTTTGTATTTGGTGGAATAGATAGCCATCGGGAAGTTTACGGTTTTGAAAGCTTCAACCAGCTCGAATTTAGGCTCTTTTTTCAGAGTTGCTGCCAGATACGGAGCATGCTGCATGGAGTTGGCAAACAGCTCGCCCTGTGCCAGGGATACGTTCGGGGTTACATAGTCGGAGAATTCGACAACTTCGATTTTCAGGCCTTGTTTTTCAGCCAGCTTTTTAACGTTGTCCATGATTTCAGCGTGCGGACCTGCGGTTACGCCGATTTTAACAGGTGCGTTCGGGTCAGCCTTTTTGTCGGCTGCCTTGTTGTCACCGCCGCAGCCTGCGGCGATGATGGTCAGTGCGCAGAGCGCAACGGTGAGTAAAAGTTTGGTAATTTTCTTCATAAGTTGTTCCTCCCTAAAATAATGGTGGTCTGCTGTCTGGCAGCAGCGGCTTTTTTCTTTATTACGTCGATGAAACTCGCTTCATCGTTGTAAACCCTCATTTGGCTTGTAGATTACAGTTTATTTTTGTTTAATTTTTTAGATGCGTAGTCGCCTAAGGACTGCATTGCCTGTACCATGACGATGAGCACGACAACGGTGGCAATCATAACATCCATCTGGAAGCGCTGGTAGCCGTAGCGGATTGCTAGGTCACCAAGACCGCCGCCGCCTAAGGTGCCGGCCATTGCGGAGTAGCCGATTAAGCTGATGATGGCAAGCGTTACGCCCAGTACGATGGAATGCATTGCTTCGGGAAGCAGTACCTTAGTGATAATCTGCATCGGGCTTGCACCCATAGCCTGAGCTGCTTCGATAATGCCGGGGTTGATTTCCAGCAGAGAAGATTCAATGATACGTGCAATGAACGGTGCTGCGGAAATAGTCAGCGGCACGATTGCTGCGGTAGTACCGATGGAAGAGCCGACAATCATACGTGTCAGCGGAATAATTGCTACCATTAATATAATGAAAGGAGTGGAACGTGTTGCGTTGACAATCGCACCCAGAATAGTGTTAAGCGGTTGGTTCGGCAGAATGTGGTCCTTGCGGGTTACGGTAAGGATTACGCCCAGCGGAATGCCTATTAAAGTGGAAAGTGCGGTAGAAGCGAAAACCATGTAGCAGGTTTCCCAAAAGGATTTTATTAAAAGGTCAATCATATCAGGACTCATAGCCAATTACCTCCGTTTTCAGATGCTGCTGATGCAGATATTCCAATGCATTTTTAATGCGCTCGCGGTTACCGGAAATCTCAATCAGCAGGGTGCCGAAGAGGACATCCTTCAGCTGGTCGGTATTACCGGAAATAATGCTTACGTCAACATCAAAATGTTTTACCATGCCGGAAATAATAGGCTCGCTGGCACTGTCACCGATGAAGGAGATACGTACCAGCAGCTTGCTGCCTTCGGTATAGGTATCGCTTAATTTCATCTGTTTAACGATATCAGGCAGCTCGGCGTTAATAACGCTCTTGGTAAATTCCTTGGTAGTGGGGTGCTGCGGATTGGTGAAAACGTCAATCATCGGGCCTTCTTCAATGATGTCGCCACTTTCGATAACAGCAACGCGGTCACAGATAGTTTTTACAACCTCCATCTGGTGTGTAATCAGCACGATGGTCAGATTCATCTTTTTGTTGATGTCCTGCAGCAGATGCAGAATAGATTTGGTAGTCTGCGGGTCGAGGGCGCTGGTTGCTTCGTCGCACAGCAGTACCTTAGGATTGCTTGCCAGGGCGCGGGCAATGCCTACACGCTGTTTCTGGCCGCCGGATAACTGGCTGGGATAGTAGTTGGCACGGCTTTCCAGCTGTACCAGCTCCAGCAGCGGACGTACGCGTTTGTCGATTTCGCTCTTGCTCAGGCCTTGGATTTCCAACGGAAAAGCAATGTTATCATAAACAGTACGGCTTGCCAGCAGGTTGAAGTGCTGGAAAATCATGCCGATGCTTTGACGTGCTTTACGCAGCTGTGCTTCGCTCATGGCGGTCAGCTCCTGGCCGTCAACGAATACTTGGCCTGCAGTCGGTTTTTCCAGCATGTTGATGCAGCGCACCAATGTGGATTTGCCGGCACCGGAAAGACCGATGATACCGAAAATTTCGCCAGCCTTGATGCTCAGGCTTGTTTTGTGCAGAGCATGGATGTCGCCGGCTTTGCTGTAGTAGGTTTTTTCTACATTAACTAGTTCTATCATTCTTGTGTTCCTTTCTAATGTGACCGCAAGTTTCAGCAGTCCTTATTTGAGTGTGAGAGATTATTTTCCAATAGAAGTCAGCGGATGCTGCTTGAGAGTCGCATTCTTCGGTGTACGTCCGCTGCCGGAATCGACGGCCGACGTAAAAAAATCCTTCACCGGCACGGCGAAGGATACGTTGCATCTGTAATCTTCATCTGCCGGAATTATCCGTTGGAATTGGCACCGTTCACTGATGTGTGGTTGCCGTAGCTTCATCGGGCCAGTCCCTCAGCTACTCTTGATGAAATCTCTGTTAAGTTTGAATGAAATAATCATACATCTATTTTAGGATATTGTCAACAGTTTTGCGTAAAATTTACTAAAAAACTGTAAAGCTGTAAAGCTGCGTCCAATGGATTTCAGGAATTGCTCAAATTATATCAAAATACTAGGTAATTGTAAAGGGAAATGCGAAATTTTTTACAAAACCTGCGGAAAAAAGATTTTTTGTAAATTTTTCTTGACTTTCACAAGATAAAGTATTAAAGTATTTTTACGAGTTAGTGAGTTAAAGTACTATCGTTATATGCACGTAACGCACAGGAGGAAACTAAAAAAATGGCAGCAAATATTCATGATCATTTAACAGACCAGTTATTCAAAGCGATTCTCAGCTTAAAGGATGAGGAGCAATGCTATAAATTTTTTGAGGATATCTGTACTATCAGCGAGTTGAAGGCCATGGCACAGCGCCTGGAGGTGGCGCGCATGCTGGATGAGGGCTGTATTTACGAAACTATCGTAGAGAAAACCGGTGCCAGCACTGCGACGATTTCACGCGTTAAACGTTGTCTTGTTTACGGCGCGGATGGTTATAATTCTGTTATGCAAGTTATAAAAGAGGGGAAGAAAGAAGATGACTAATAAGGTATATCAGGTTCCCTACGGAACCAAGGATATTCTGCCGGGAGAGATGAAGACACGCCGCGGAATCGAAAATGCGATTATCAATGTTTTTGACAAATGGGGCTATGATGAGGTAAAAACACCAGATTTTGAATATGTTGATACCTTCGGCGCTGCCGGTGCCAAAGGGGACTTCCGTTTTTTTGACCGCAGCAATAATCTGCTGGCGCTGCGCAATGATATGACGGCACCGATTGCCCGCCTGACAGCGACACGTCTGCAGGGCGGCGAAAAGATCAAACGTCTTTGCTATCTGGCAAATCTTTACCGTTATGAAGAAATTCAGGCAGGACGGCAATGCGAATTTGAGCAGGCCGGTGTAGAAATGCTGGGTGCCAGCGGCGCTGCTGCCGATGCCGAGGTTATCGTGCTGGCAGCCGAAGCATTGCAGGCTGCAGGCTTGCAGAAGTTCGCTATCAGCCTGGGCCACGTTGATTTTATCAACGGCCTGGCGGAGGAAGCAGGCTTTGATGCTGCTCAGCTGCAGCAGCTGAAGGATTGCCTGCGCCGTCATGATGCTGTGGGTATGCAGCAGATGGCGGATGCGATGGGAAATATCCGTCCGGAAATCAAGCAGCTTTTTGCCGATTTCCTCTTCCTGCAGGGTGGCATAGAGCTTTTGGACAAGGTTGCTGCAATAGTAACTAACGCTAAGTGCCAAGGCGCGCTTAATGATTTGCGCAAAATCTACAAGCTGGTGGATGCTTACGGTGCAGCAGGCTATTTGAGCTTTGACCTTGGCTTATATCGTTCGCTTGACTATTACACGGGCATGCTTTTTGAAGTGTACCTGCCGGAAATGGGTTATCCGGTGGCAGGCGGCGGACGCTACGATAAGATGATGCAGCGCTTCGGGCTGGAATGCCCGGCAACAGGCTTTGCTGTCGGCGTGGACCGCGTACTGCTGGCTTTGGAGCGCAACGGCGTTATTACCAATAACCGCACTTGGGATGTACTGGTAGTCTGGAGCGAAAGCAAGCTGCCGGAGGCGATTGCCAAAGCGACAGCATTGCGCCGCGAAGGTCGTAGCGTGAAGCTGCTGACCGAGGCTGCGGACCTGCAGGGAGCAGCGCTTGCCGTAAAGGAATATGGCTGTAAATCGTTAGTATATGTAGAATAAGCTTAAAGGAAAAAATTAGACGCATTAAGCTTATGGCTGGAAAATATAGAGGGGTATTTTTATGGACGAATACATTACTATAGCATTGCCGAAGGGCAAGCTGTTCGATAAGTCTGTACGCCTGCTGGCGAAGGTAGGCTACAGTGCCGAAAACGTTACCGAGGATTCACGCAAGCTGGTAATCAGCAACGAGGAAACCAAGGTACGCTTCATTATTGCCAAGACCGTTGATGTGCCGACGTATGTAGAATACGGTGCAGCAGATATCGGTATCATCGGCAAGGATGTGCTGCTGGAGCAGGATAAGGACGTAGTAGAGCTGTTGGATTTAGGCTTTGGCCGTTGCCGCCTGATGATGGCGGTGCCGGAGGCTAAGCGACGCGCCAAGCTGACGGATTACGCTCATCTGAGGGTAGCAACGAAGTATCCGAACTGCGCCAAGGCTTATTTCAATAAGTTGGGCATTCAGACAGAAATTGTGAAGCTCAACGGCTCGATTGAGCTGGGACCTATCGTGGGCCTGAGCGAAATGATTGTAGATATAGTAGAAACAGGGCGCACCCTGAAAGAAAATAAACTGGCGGAGGTTGATTCTATTTTTACCGCTACTGCCAGACTGATTGCCAACCGCGCCAGCTTCAAGCTGAAATTTGCCCGCTTGCATAAGCTGGTTGAGGATTTACGTATTGTTTTAAATGAGGAGGAAAAATAAAATGCAGGTTACAGACGCAAGAAAGATGAGCGCAGCAGAGATTGCTGCTTTAATGAAGAAGAAGGCTTTTGACGAGGTGGAATTATCTCCGCGCATTCAGGCAGGTACGGATGCTATGTTCGGCAGACACATGACGGCAGCACAGGTTGTTGAACAGATTGTTGCTGATGTGCGCAAAAACGGTGATGAAAGCCTTTTTTACTATACTAAGCTGATTGACCGCGTAGAGCTGACACCGGAAAATATCCGTGTAACCGAGGAAGAATTTGCGGAAGCGGAAGCTATTGTCAAACCGGAAGTGAAGGCTGCTTTGGAGCGTGCCATCGCCAATGTTATGAAGTTCCATGAGGAGCAGATGCCGAAAACCTGGCTTACGAACCGTCCTTACGGTTCACTGCTGGGCCAAAAGGTTACCCCGGTTGATTCCGTCGGTATTTATGTTCCCGGCGGCACTGCTGCTTATCCTTCGTCTGTAATGATGAATGCCTGCCCGGCAAAGGTAGCAGGCGTTCCCCGCATTGTGATGGCCGTACCGCCCGGAAAGGACGGCAAGGTTAATCCGAACGTACTGGTAACGGCAAAATTAATCGGCGTTACCGAAATTTATAAAATGGGCGGCGCACAGGCGATTGCTGCGCTGGCCTTTGGCACCGCAACCGTACCGAAGGTAGAAAAAATTACCGGCCCCGGCAATATCTTCGTAACTTTGGCTAAAAAAGCCGTTATCGGTCACGTTGATATTGATATGCTTGCCGGCCCGAGCGAAATCTTGATTGTAGCAGATGACAGCGCTAACCCGACCTATCTGGCAGCAGACCTTCTGAGCCAGGCAGAGCATGATCCGTTGGCCTGCGCTATCCTGATTACCGACAGCGAGCGTGTAGCTAATGCTGTGGGCGAGGAAATCGAAGTACAGCTGGCACAGCTGCCGCGTAAGGAAATCGCTGGTACCTCACTGCAGCAGGCAGGCAAGATTATCCTTGCCAAGGATATGCCTACCGTTATCGAAATGGCTAACCTTTCTGCACCTGAGCACTTGGAAATCATGACTAAGGCACCGTTTGAAATTATGCCGTATATCCGTAATGCCGGTGCTATGTTCCTGGGGGCTTATTCACCGGAACCGCTGGGCGATTACTATGCAGGACCGAACCACGTTCTGCCGACAGGCGGTACGGCGAAGTTCTATTCCGTACTGAACGTAGAAACCTTTATGAAGAAAACAAGCATCATTGCCTACACTGCTCCGGCATTGATGGCTGCTGCTGACGATATTATTACCTTGGCTGAAGCAGAGGGACTGCAGGCTCATGCCAACGCTATCCGTAAACGTGTGGGTAAATAAGGAGGCAGACAATGAGTAGCTTTACTGTTCGCCAAAGTATTGAGGCGATGGAGGAATATGCCGTAGAAAGCGTGGCGGCGGATATTATTGTTAACGCCAACGAAAGTAATTATCCGCTGCCGCAGGAGATTGCGGAAAAGATTACCCAGCGTACCGCACGCTTTCCGTTTAACCGTTATCCGCCGATTAAGTCGGAAAACCTGTGCGAGGTTATTGCCAAAGAGCTGGATGTAGATATCGATTGTGTAAAAATCGGCAACGGCTCCAGCGAGCTGTTGGAAAAGGCCTGCTATGTTTTTGGCGGGCCCGGTAAAAAGATTGCCGTACCATGGCCGTCATTTTCCATGTACGGCGAATACGCTGCCCTTTCCGACAGCGAGGAGGTACGCTATCCGCTGACAGCCGAAGGCTTTGTGGATGCTGACAGTGTTGTCAGCTTTTGCAAGGAGGAGCAGCCGTCGCTTTTAATCGTCTGCAATCCGAATAACCCGACAGGCAACTATAACAGCCTGGCAGCTATGGAAAAAATTCTTGCTAATGTAGACTGCCCTGTTATTATGGATGAGGCCTATATGGAATTTGCCGATGGCAAGGAGCTGGCACCTAATGACCTGCGTCCGATGCATAAACTGTGGCTGGTAGCAGGCTCTACTTTGAGCTTGGTCGGACGCTACAGCAATCTGATGGTTTTCCGCACCTTTTCCAAGGCCTATGGGCTGGCAGGTCTGCGTTGCGGTTATGCAGTGGGTGCGCTGGGGCTGGTGCGTCAGCTGGGCAAGGCGCTGTTGCCTTATCACGTAAATGCCTTTACGCTGATGGCAGCCAAAACTGTTTACGAAAACAAGGAATTGTATAAGGAGCGCATCAAAACAATCCGTGAGGAACGCGATAAATTTGCGGACTGCCTGAAAGCCTTAGGCTTTAAGGTATGGCCGACGGCAACTAATTTTGTTACCTTCCGTGCGGAGGGAGAACTGATGCAGCAGCTTGCCAAGGCTTATGCGGCGAAATTTAGCGAAAAATTGTCGGAGCAGGCTGCCGGAGGTAAGCTGATATTTAAGTATCTGCTGGCCAACAGTATTCTGGTGCGTGATTTCAGCACGCATCCGGTGCTGCAGGGCTGCCTGCGTATCACCATCGGCTTACCTGAAGAAAACAAGCAGATTATTGCTAAAATCACCGAGCTGTGTGCGGAGGTAAAAGCATGAGAAGCGGTAATGTAGAAAGAAAAACACTGGAAACAGGCATCAGCGCTGAATGGTGTCTTGATGGCAGCGGCAGCTGCGAAATTAATACAGGCATCGGCTTTTTTGACCATATGCTGACGCTTTTGGCAAAGCACAGCTTCAGTGATCTGGTGGTGCATGCTGTTGGTGATTTGGATGTTGACAGCCATCATACGGTGGAGGACTGCGGTATTGTACTTGGTCAGACACTGAAGGAGGCTGTGGGCGATAAGGCAGGCATTCACCGTTACGGCAACTGCTTTTTGCCGATGGATGAGGCGCTGGTGCAGGTGTGCCTTGATTTCAGCGGCCGTCCGTATCTTGTTTTTGATGCGGATATTCCTAAGGTACAGCTTGGCATTTACGATGCCGAAATGACGGAGGAATTCTTCCGTGCTTTGGCAATGCAAGCAGGCCTCACGCTGCACATCCGCGTGCTTTACGGCAAGAATACGCATCACATCATCGAAGCGATTTTCAAGGGCTTTGCCAGAGCGTTGGCAGAGGCAGTAGCCTTTGACAGCCGTGTGCATGGTGTTATGAGCAGCAAGGGGACACTTTAATGCGTGTTATAAAGCACCGGCTGCATCACACGTGTTTTGAGTTAGCATGAGGGAAAATATATGAGTAAAAAAATAACGATTATAGATTATGGCATGGGCAATCTTTACAGCGTACAGAATGCGCTGCGTTCTATCGGCGCGGAGCCTGTGGTGACAAGCGATGCTGCTGTGATTGCGCAGGCTGAAAAAATTCTGCTTCCGGGTGTAGGTGCCTTTGGCGATTGCATGGCAAACTTGGAAAAGTCAGGCCTGATTCACGTGATTATGGACAGCCTGCACAGCGGCAAGCCTTTTCTCGGCATCTGCCTGGGCATGCAGCTTTTATTTGAGGGCAGTGACGAAGCGCCGGGAGTTAAGGGGCTGGGCTTTTTCAAAGGTCAGGTGCGCTTGCTGCATACCGAGCTGAAGATTCCGCATATGGGCTGGAATAAGCTGGAGTTGCGTAGTCCGTCCCCGCTCTTAGAGGGTGCGGAGGGTGAATACGTTTACTTTGTGCACAGCTTTCATGCGGAGCCGGAGGACAGAAGCATTATTACCTCGGTCTGTGACTATGGCATGGAGGTTACTGCTTCCGTAGGACGCGGTAAGGTACAGGCCTTCCAGTTCCATCCGGAAAAGTCTAGCAGAGTCGGCATGCGCCTGCTGAAAAATTTTGTTGAATTATGAGGGGAAAATTATGATTATATATCCTGCAATAGATATCCGCGGCGGACGCTGTGTGCGTCTGACGGAGGGACGCTTTGATGCGGAAACTGTTTTTGCCGATGATCCGGCGGAGATGGCTGCCAAATGGGCGGCTTGCGGCGCCGAATGGCTGCATCTTGTTGATCTTGACGGTGCGCTAGCGGGCGAGGGCAAAAACCTGCCTGTGATTGAACGCATTCTTAAAACTGTAAAAATTCCTGCAATATGCAGGCAGTAGAAAAGCTTTTGGAGCTGGGTGTGGAGCGCCTGATTTTGGGCAGCGCTGCCGTAAAGAATCCTGAGCTTGTCAAAGAGGCCTGCGCCAAATATCCCGGACATATCGCTGTAGGCATTGATGCGAAGAACGGCGATGTAGCTATCGAAGGCTGGGGCGAGGGCAGCGACGTTGCCGCAACCGAGCTTGCCAAAAAAATGGCGGACTACGGCGTGGCAACGATTATCTTTACCGATATCAGCCGTGACGGTATGCTCAGCGGTGTAAATGCCGAAGCGACAGCAGCGTTGGCACGTGCCTGCGGCGTACCGATTATCGCCAGCGGCGGCGTAGCTTCGCTGGACGATATCCGCAACGCAAAAAAATACGAAAAGGATGGCGTAGCAGGCTGCATTATCGGTAAGGCAATTTATACCGGTGCCGTTAATCTGCCGGACGCTTTAAAAATTGCTGCGGCAAAGGAGGAATAAGATGCTTACGAAGAGAATTATTCCTTGTCTTGATGTTAAGGAAGGACGTGTTGTCAAGGGCACGAACTTTGTCGGCCTGCGTGATGCCGGTGACCCGGTGGAGCGTGCGGCGGCTTATGATGCCAAGGGTGCCGATGAGCTTGTTTTCCTTGATATTACTGCGACCTTTGAGGAGCGCAAGGCGATGCTGGATGTTATCAGCAGAACTGCGGCCAAGGTTTTTATGCCGCTGACAGTAGGCGGCGGCATTAGCAGTGTGGAGGATATCAAAAATGCTCTGCGTGCCGGTGCGGATAAAACCTCGCTCAATTCCGCAGCGGTAAAAAATCCGCAGCTGATTGCCGACGGCGCCAAGCTGTTTGGCAACCAATGCATTGTTCTCGCAATTGATGCACGTAAATGCGGTGAGAACAAGTGGGAGGTTTATGTGCAGGGCGGGCGTAAGCCGACGGGCCTTGATGCCGTAGAATGGGCAAAAAAAGGCGTAGCGCTCGGTGCCGGTGAAATCCTGCTGACAAGCATGGATGCCGACGGCACGAAAAACGGCTATGACATTGCTCTGACGAAGGCTGTAAGCAGTGCCGTAAATGTGCCTGTTATCGCCAGCGGCGGTGCAGGTAAGCTGGAGGATTTCTATGATGTGCTGACAGAAGGTGGCGCTGACGCTGTGCTGGCGGCCTCTGTTTTTCACTATAAAACCTTCACCATTAAGCAGGTGAAGGAGTATCTGCGTTCTCGAGGTATAGAGGTGAGGTTATAATGCAGATAGATATTTCTAAAATCAAATTTGACAGCAGAGGTCTTGTGCCTGCTGTTGTTGTAGATGTACGCACGAACGATGTTGTTATGCTGGCGTACATGAATGAGGAGTCATTGCTCAAAACATTGGAAACAGGTTATACCTGGTTCTGGAGCCGCAGCCGTCAGGAGCTGTGGAACAAGGGCGCGACTAGCGGCAATCTGCAGAAGGTTGTGGAGCTGTTCTACGACTGCGACGGTGACGCGCTGCTCGTAAAGGTAGAGCAGCAGGGTGTGGCCTGCCATACAGGTGAATATTCCTGCTTCCATAATCCGCTGTGGCATACGTCCAATTTGCCGGTGCCTGAGGTAGAAGGGTTGCCGAAGGTTATCAGTGAGTTGTATCGCATGATTTTGTACAAGCGTCAGGCTGATGATGCGGAGATGAAATTCCTCATGAGCGGCAGTCAGGATAAGCTGCTGCAAAAGCTGGGCAACGAAATTACGGAAACGATTATCGCGTCCAAGAACGGCGAAAAGGATAAGGTGCTGCACGAAATGGCAGATTTGTGGTATCACTGCCTGGTGCTTCTGGCTTATCACAACATTACGCCGGAGGAGCTGCTGCGTGAGCTTGGGGGCAAAATTTTACAAAACCCAATATATATGGTAGACTATAAACAGTTGCATGGTTATTTTCACTTAGCGAAAAGATCGTGCCTGACTGTGTGAGTCAGTGGCATCTGTCGAGTTTTCGGCAGATGCTTTTTTATTGACACCACATATGACACCAAGTATAATGGAGGTAGAAAGAAGCTATGTCACAATGGGAAAAGCTACTGTACAAGCTGAAGAAATTATCGCCTGACATGCGGTTTGAAGAATTGCATAAAATACTTGAAAGCTATGGCTATGAAATGCAATCTCCGCGAAGTGGCAGCAGCCATTTTTCGTTTCGTAAAAAGGGCAGAGCTGTTATTACTATTCCTAAGCATAAACCAATCAAAAAGGTGTATATTAAGTTAGTGAAAAATATTGTGGAAAGCGAGGAAGAAAAATGAAAACTTTAGAAGATTACATGAAGCTGAATTATCGTCTTGTGTTTGAACCTGATGAAGATGAAGGCGGTTATGTTGCCTATTTTCCTGAGCTTCCCGGCTGTATTACTATGGGGGATACTATTGAAGAGGTAGCGGCAAATGCAGTTGATGCTAAGCGTACATGGCTGGAAGCTGCCTTGGAAAATGAAATGGAAATTCCTCTGCCGGAGAAAAAGGACAAATATTCCGGTCAGTTTAAATTACGTGTGCCCAAGGCTTTACATAAGCTGTTGAGTCAGCATGCCAAGCAGGAAGGCATCAGCATGAATCAGTATTGTGTGTATCTGCTTACGCGCAATGATGCGTTGAATGCCAAATAAATATATCGGCGCGTAACCCGTCATAAAATAAAGAATCTGCTGTGCAAAAGCGTGGCAGATTTTTTATTACCTTTGTAACAATTTTCTTCTCCTGCTATAACGCAGGATACTTTTTTTCGCTAAAGCATTACAAAAGCATTTAAATATAGTATAATGATAACATATTATTTTCAGGCACTATTTTAGGGAGAGGTGTAATTACTCATGGATGAAAGAAATAATAAGCCCGTGCCGCAGCTGATAGAGGTTGAGCCAATGCAGGATGGCTACCGCTGGGTCGCAATTACGGCGATGCTGCTGGCAATCGGTATTATTCTGCACACTGTAAGTCCTAACGTCGGCGGTGTAACGCCTAACTGGACAATTGCTATGTATTCTATTGTTATCAATCTGACGCGTCCCAAGCTGTCGCAGGCTATAGGTATCGGTTTTATCGCCGGCCTGACGTTGGTTCCGTCCTCCAAATCAGCTTTCCCGCTGGGCAACGTTGCCAGTGAGCTGGCTGGTGCGACTGTCTGCTGCCTTTTGGTTGAGGCTATGTTCAAAGCAGGTATCAGCGAATGGAAGCTGCGTCCTTTTATTACCGGCTTTGTTGCCACGATGACCAGCGGCGGTCTGTTTACTTTTATCTTGAAGCTTATTTTGGGCTTGCCGCTGCACGTATGGATTTATGCTATGCTGCCGGTTGTTGCGATTGTAGGCCTGCTCAATGGTCTGATAACCTTCTTCCTGTACGCTCCCGTGCGGAAGCTGTTTTACTTTCAGGAGGATGAAAAATAATGGAAAGCGTAATCAACGTAGAGAATTTTTACTTTGCCTATAAAAAATCGGATCTGGTGCTGCGTGATATCAACTTTGAAATAAAAAAAGGCAGCTTCACCGTTATCACCGGACCGAGCGGTGCCGGCAAGACAACGCTGTGCAAGGCTATGACCGGTATCGTCCCCTATTACATGGGCGGACGCTACAGCGGCGATGTTAAAATTAACGGCGAAAGCACTAAGGCCAAGCGCGTCAGTGATATTGCTATGCGCGTGGGCTTTATTATGGAAGACTACGAAAGCCAGCTGGTTTCTCTGACTGCCGGCGAGGAAATCGCCTTCAGCCTGCTTAACCACGGCTTTGCGCCGCAGGAGGTTGAAGAGCGCACCAGACAGGCGCTTGAGGATGTGGGCCTGCCGGGGCGTGAAAGCTATCAGCTGGACGAGCTCAGCGGCGGTCAGCGTCAGCGTCTGCTTTTGGCTGCAACGCTTGCCGTGCATCCGGAGATTATTGTGCTGGATGAGCCTGTATCCGCAATGGACCCGGACGGTGCACGTTCCCTGTATAAGCTGGTAGATAAAATCCATAAGCAGTATGGTACAACAATTATTGCTGTTGAGCATCGCGTGGATTATGTGCTGCCTTACGTAACGGATATGATTGTACTGAACGAGGGCGAGCTGGTGGCGGCTGATGCCTTTGAGGCTGCTGCTCCTAAAATGTACGAAAATCCTGCATTGCGTCCGCTGCTGCCGTCGCTGTGGCAGATTAAGCTGGGTCTGGAAGAAAAGCTGGGCGTGGATTTGGGCGATTGGCGCAGCGAAGAGGATGCGCTGGCTGATTTTCGCACCTATGGGATTGTTGCGGCAGAAGGGAGAGCTGACTGATGTTAGAAGCAAAGGATGTCAATTTTGCTTATATGCGTGGACAGCCTGTAATCAAGGATATGGATTGCAAGATAGAGGACGGAGAATTTGTGGCGCTGCTGGGACATAACGGCAGCGGCAAAACAACCTTGAGCCGTCTGTTTATGGCACTGTGCCATCCGCGCAGCGGACAGGTTTTTGTTGACGGTGAGGATATCGTTAAGCGTGAGCCGGCAGATTTGGCCGATAAAATCGGTTACGTATTCCAAAACCCGGACCTGCAGATTTTAGAGGATACTGTATTTGATGAGGTTGCTTACGGCCCGCGTGCCAAAAAGCTGACGGAAGCAACTATAGAGCGTCAGGTAAACGAAGCGCTGGAGGCTATGGGACTGACAGAGCTGAAGGGTGAGTATCCGCGTTTGCTGTCCTTCGGTCAGAAGCGACGCCTTGGCGTTGCGGCGGCACTGGCACTTAATCCGCGCACGCTGATTCTGGACGAAATTACCAATGGCCAGGATGCTTTGGAAAAGGAAGCTATGATGAGCTACCTGCAGGCAATCAATGAAAAGCGCAGCATTACGATTGTACTGATTTCGCATGACATGGATATTGTACGCCGTTATGCTAAGCGTGCGATTGTACTGCATTACGGCAAGCTGGTTTACGACGGTACGCCGGCGAAGCTGTTTGACGGCAGCCAGCCTGTAGAGCGCTGGGGCTTGTGCCGTCCTACGGTAGCAGCTCTGGCTGCATCCTTGGGAATTGAGGCCGCAACTGCCGAAGAATTTTGCAAGCAAGTTATTTGTAAGGAGGGAAGCAGATGAAGCTGACAGCCTTTACACAGATTATAGTTACTCTGGCGGTTACTGCTTGGGTGTTCATTCTGCCGGTAGAAGCGGTAGCCACGATTCTTGTTTTGGAGCTGGCGCTGCTGTTATACATTAAGCATGACAGAATGACGATGGCTGCTATCGGCGGTCTGGCAGTTTTCACCGGTATGATGATTTTACTGCAGCTGCTTTTCGGCTCTCCGCTTGATGTATCACTTATCGGCGGCCTGCGTATGCTGGTTATGACGATGGCGTTTTTGTGCCTGTTGGCAGCGAGCCGAATTCAGGACATTGCCAAGGCTTTGGTAGACCGTTTTCATATGCCCTGCGAATATGCCTTTATGCTGACTACGGCACTGCGCTTTGTGCCTAACTTCCTTACCGATAGCGGTATTACGTTGGATGCGCAAAGCTGTCGCGGCTATTCCAATCGTGGCAATATGTTCAAGCGCTTCTTCGCTTATCTGGTTGTTATCCGTCCGTTGGTTATGCGTGCGGTAGCCAAATCGGAAACACTGGCGCTTTCCATGGAGCTGAAGGGCTTTGGTGGCAATACCTACAAGAATATGCCGCCGGCACCGCTGCGCTTCGGCGATATTTTCGTACTGCTTTTGGTAGTAGTGCTGAGTACATATCCGTTGTGGATTAAATATCTCTAAAAAATAAAAGAACTGCGAAAGCTCTGTGCAGTGTGTTGCTGTACAAAGCTTTAGCAGTTCTTTTTTTGTTGCGTAAGCAATCTTTATTCGCCTTTGGTCTGGAATTCGGCAATGGCAGGATTAATCAATGCCATATAATAACCGGCGACAACCTCGGGACCAGGATTCATTTTGTTTTTGAGCCACCAGCGTATCATGCCGACAAAGCTGCTGGTGAGGCTGTTAATTAAGAAGTCCTCCGGCACTCTTTGAGAGTATTCATCGTAGGAACCGCTCATCTTGATGCTGACGTTCTGCAGCATGTAATCGCGGAAGAAGCCTAAGAACAGCGTACAGTCATCGTAATTGATGATGCCAAGGTAGTATTCGCGTTTGTCGCGCAGGTGATAGAGAATATGCGTAATACGTGTTTCCGTGTTTTGCGGCATATCGGAAAAATTATGTGTGGAGCAGGGAGGGATAACAGGACTGAAGATATGGTCGAAAAGCTCAAAGCAGATTTGGCGCGCCAAATCATCCTTAGTTTCGAAGTGGCTGTAAAAGGTGCTGCGTCCGACATCGGCTGCATCGATGATATCCTTAACGCTGACTTTTTCATAGCTTGTTTTGGTAAGCAATTTAACAAAGGCATCGATAATTGCCTGTCTGGTCTTTTTTTGTCTTCTGTCCATAGTATGCAGTGCTCCTTTCCCGATAATGTACAATTTATGAAAAGTGTTCATTAAAGCACGAATCTCGATTTTTGTAGATAGATTTTTCACCAAAATTAGATTATCATATACATAGAGTTTAGTCAAGAACTTGACTTCGCTTCATGATATACTCATACTCATCAAAAAACGTAAAAGGCGTCCGGCGGCAAACGGACGCTTTTTGCGTTGTGCGCAAAAATACAAAGCCCCGTGACCTGTAAAAGGCTACGGGGTTTTGTATTTGATGAGTATTGAGTAGAAAAAAGGGTTGAGCTGCAGCTTGTGTTGCCGCACAAGCTACAGAGTATGTTGCAAAAAGCTCCCAGGGGATGAAGCTTTTTACGGTTATATTGAAGGGAAAGAGGATTAATTAATTTTTACTATTTTTGCCTTGCCTTAATCCTGAGGCGGTTGGGGGAATTCGCCGTTGTGATGTCTGTAGCCATGGAATTCTTCCTTATGGTGCTTGTAGCCACGGTATTCACCTTTATGATGTTTGGGCGGCTTCGGCGGCAGCGGTCTGTTGGCTCTTATAGCCTCGCGTTGCTCGGGAGTCATGTTCTGCAGGCGCTCGTGGCGTGCCTGGCGCTGCGCCATATCGTCCTTGATGAACTGCTGTACTTCTGCCTTTTGGGCGGGAGTGAGCTTAGCTATAGTTTCCTTGGCGTATTTTTCGTGAGCTTCTTTGCGCTCTTTGCGCATTTTTTCTACAGCTTTTTCACGCTGCTCGGGTGTCATGCTTTTCCATTCCTCGCGCATTTTTTGGAATTTGGCACGCTGCTCCGGTGTGAACTTGTGGCCTTGACGGTGCATTCTGTGAGCCGGCGGCGGGCAGGGACGGTCTGCGTCGTTTTCATGCAGAATAGCGTTTACGCGCTCGCTCATAGAAGGCTGCGGCTGGGAATCTGCAGAGGCAGCAAAAGCGCTGGTGCAGAAGGCTGTTAAAACTGTACCGGTAACGAGAATCTTTTTCATATTCAACATTAGAATCACTCCTTATATCTTTAATTGTTCAGTGGAATTTTGCTTTGATTAAGGTATTGCTTTTTGCTGTTCCTTAACGTTGCTTATATTGTACAGGCATTTTATGACTTTTTTATGTTTTTAGACTTAATTTAAGCTGAAAAATATCTTTTTTTGCGTCATACTTTTAACACACATAGACGTTAAAATGTAATATAATGAAAGAAAAGCAGCTTAAGGAGGTTTTGCGATGAAGAAAATACTTATCGCTGATGATAATAAACAGATTACGACAATTTTATCCGGCTATGCCAAAAAGGAAGGCTTTGAGCCTGTTATTGCGCTGGACGGAGCGGAAGCGTTGGATAAATTTCTGCAATTTGAGCATGAAATTGCTGTCGTGCTGCTGGACGTGATGATGCCGGAAATAGATGGCTTTGAGGTTTGCCGTCGTCTGCGCAAGGAATCTATGGTGCCGATTATTATGATTACGGCGCGCGGTGAGGATTACGACAAGATTATGGGTTTGGATATCGGTGCGGATGATTATGTGATTAAGCCGTTCAGCGCACCGGAGGTGATGGCCCGCGTGCGCGCTGTTCTGCGTCGCCTGGGAGCGCAGGAGCCGGAGAACGCTCAGACTCTGTCTTACGCAAATCTGTACATTAATTTGGAAAAGTATGCAGTGCAGATTAACGGTGAGGATGTGGCGCTAACAAAAAAGGAAATCGAGCTTTTATGGACACTGGCGAAAAATTCCACGAAGGTTTTCAGCCGCGATAATCTGCTGGACAGCATCTGGGGCTATGATTATTTCGGTGACAGCCGTACTGTTGATTCGCATATCAAGCGCCTGCGGGCCAAGCTGGATAAGTACGAGCATCCGCTATGGGAAATCAAAACTATCTGGGGCGTAGGCTACCGCTTTGAGGGACACAAGGATGAATAATAAGATTGCTTTAAAGCTGACGTTTTATTTTTCGGCGGTACTGCTTGTATTCGCGCTGATTATCGGCGGTGTTTTTTACCAGTTCTTGCAGCAGACGGTTGAAATCAAGGAAAAGGAAATGCGTCTGCGTGCGGAAAAGATTGCCGAAGTGCTGAGTGATAATATGGCGCGTATGGAAAGCCGCCATGGTGACGGTATTGCCAACAGCAAATTTATCAGCTATCTGGATAATGTGACGCAGGAAATAGTCTGGGTTGTGGACAGCAACCGTCAGCTGAGCATCAATAAGGACAGGGTGCAGCGTCAGCGCAGAGAGGTGCAGAAGCATCATGAGCATAGCGGTTTCACCCTTTTTAAGCGTCAGATGCCGCCGATTTCTTGGAAGGAACCGCCTAAGACTCCTAAGGAGGCCTACGAAAGACTGCCGGTTCGGGTCAAGAAAAAGGTTGAGGCGGGTTTTGCCGGTAAGGAGTTTATTCTCGAAGAATATAACCCGATGCTTGACGGCATTATGCTGACTGTCGGCAGACCGATTTATGACAGTCAGGGGCAGGTAAAGGCTGTACTTTTGCTGCATTCTCCGGTAGCAGGCCTGCGTGATGCTATCTGGTCCGGCCTGCGTATTCTGCTTATCAGTCTGCTGGTGGCGATGGTTTTGGGCATGCTGCTTTCGGTAGTGCTCAGCTGGCGTTTTACCGGCACGATTGAGAAGATGAAAAATATTGCCGAGCGCTTGGCGGAACGTGATTATAGCGCGCGCACCGATATTAAGCAGAATGACGAAATCGGCGAGCTGGCGCATACGTTGGATATTCTGGCGGAGCGTCTGGAGCTGGCAGATGCCGAAAGCCGGAAGCTGGAAAAGCTGCGCCGTGAGTTTATTGCCAACATTTCGCATGAGCTGCGTACGCCCGTGACGGTTATCCGCGGCAGCTTGGAGGCCTTGCGTGACGGTGTGGTTACGGAAAAGGCCGATGTTGAGGAATTTCATGAGCAGATGTATAAGGAAAGCCTGTTTTTGCAGCGTCTGATAAATGATCTGCTGGATTTGTCGCGTTTGCAGAATACAGATTTTCCGATTGAAAAGGCTCCGTTGAACTTTGTCGATGTTATGCATGACGCAGTGCGCAGCGGCAGGCAGCTTGGAGCGGAAAAGCAGCTGCGGATTACAGGCAGCGCGGATAAGGATATTTACATGCTGAACAGTGATTACGGACGCTTGCGTCAGATGCTGATGATTTTTTTGCATAACAGCATCAAGTTTTCTCCCGAGGGCAGCGAAATCAAGCTGGAGCTGACCGGTAACAGGCTGAAGCTGATTGATCATGGCTGCGGTATTAAGGAAGAGGACATTCCGCATGCCTTCGACCGTTTTTATAAGGCGCGCAATGAGCATAATAAGAGCGGCAGCGGTTTGGGGCTGGCAATTGCCAAGCAGATTGCGCAGCGTCATGATATGCAGCTGGAGCTGCAGAGCAAGCTGGGCGAGGGTACGACAATTATTATTACTTTGCCGCCTGAGCTGAAGGAAAAGGAGTATGCAGATGAATAAGATGAATTACGGCTGTGAGGGATTATGCGTTGTTATCAGCGGTGGTACGTCCGGTATCGGTCTGGCAGCGGCACAGCGTTTTTTGGCAGACGGTGCGCGTGTATATATTTTGGGACGTTCCGAGGAGCGTGGCGCACAGGCATTGTATTATCTGGATGAACAGACGGGAAAGCAGGCAGTGTATATTTCCTGTGACGTGACGAAGCAGGCTGAATGCAAGGCTGCAGTGGCAAAGATTGCCGAGCAGGAAGCTAAGCCTGACTGGCAATTGGATATTTTGGTCAACAGCGCCGGCTTTTACCGCGAGCAGCGCTTGGAGCAGCTGACGGAGGCAGATTTTGATGCGATGATGAATGTCAACGTTAAAGGCATGATGTTCTTGACGCAGGCAGCGCTGCCTTATCTGCGCAGCAAAAGCAGCGTGGTGAATATTGCGTCGGATGCTGCTGTCAGCGGTAATTACGGCTGTGCGCTTTATTGTGCGACTAAAGGCGCGGTAGTTGCGTTTACCAGAGCACTGGCGCTGGATCTGGCGCCGAGCGTGCGAGTGAACTGCGTTTGCCCGGCAGACGTGGATACGCCGCTTTTGGCACGGCAGCTTGCTGATGCGAACGGCGGCTATACATTGGCAGATGTGGCTGCAGCCTATCCGCTGCAGCGGATTGCTGCAGCCGGTGAGATTGCTCACGTAATCTGCAGCTTGGCGGCCCCTGCCAACAGCTTTATGACAGGCAGCGTTGTAACTGTCGACGGCGGTCTGACAGTCGGATAAATATTGTAAATATTGAATTGCGGTAAAGCAGGCAGTAAAACAGGTAAAGAAAGTTTTCTTTGCCTGTTTTTTATATACGCAAACGTATATAAGTGATATAATTAATGTATTAAAGTATAAAAAATACGGGAGGGTATTTTTATGGATAAAATGCAGCCCATTGGCGTACTTGATTCGGGGGTCGGCGGTCTGTCGGTTTTGAAATGCCTGCATCAGATGCTGCCGCACGAGGATTTTATTTATGTGGGTGATACTGCGCGTACGCCTTACGGCACACGCAGTGAACAAGAAATCCGTGGTTTTGTAGGTGAAATAATCGATTGGCTGGCAGCCAAAAACGTTAAGCAGGTAGTCATAGCCTGCAATACGCTGACGATGCTCGGTGTAGACGGCCTGCGGGGGACGCATCCGTTCAGGGTTGTCGGTATGTCTAAGGGGGCGCAGCAGCTGCTTGCGGCAAGTCCTCATAAGAAAATCGGCGTGTTGGCAACGCAGTTTACTATTGCCAGCGGACTGCACAAAAAGGCTATTCTTGCCGCTGACGCGCAAGCGCAGGTTTATCCGGTGGCTTGCCCGAAGTTTGTACCGTTGATTGAGGGTGAGCGCTTTGACAGCCCGGAGCTGCAGCAGGCTATCGCCGAGTATACCGAGCCTTTTAAAAAAGCTGGCGTTGAGGCAGTGATTTTATCCTGCACGCATTATCCTTTTATCAAAGAACAAATCGAAGCCGATTTAGGGCCGAAGGTAAAAGTGCTTGACCCGGCGGCTGCCACCAGTGCCGACGCTATTGCAGCACTTAAGGAGGAAGGCCTGCTGCGTACAGAAGGCAAGGGACATCTGCAGGTTTGCTGCACAGCTGATCTGGCAAGAGTTGAGCGCTTGGCAGGCAGAATGTTGCCTGTAGACGATTGCGATTTTTCTTTAATCGATTTAAAGAAAAATTGATTGCATAACTTTTATTCCTTTCAAAAAAGAAGCAGGAATTTTCTTTTTAATGTCTAATTTATAATAATTAAGAGCGAGAAAAGGCTTGCTTTTTTGGTGGCTTGCTATGCGAGCTGCCTAATAGGTATTTATGTTACTGAATGCCGATTTTATGAAACTGTGAAAGCGGTATTTATATTTTCGCAGCTATGTCATCTGTATTGACGGATGACTGGTTACGCAAATGCTATTATATTCAAAAATAATATAAAGAAAGGTGGTAGCTGTGGAAAAGC